>Ga0224555_1000064_pt1 | contig 131892 bp, 118 predicted proteins | sample 714S23034metaG_FD_180687 | JGI IMG/M metagenome (GOLD analysis project Ga0224555, IMG submission 180687) | Peat soil microbial communities from Stordalen Mire, Sweden - 717 S2 30-34 | ecosystem: Environmental > Terrestrial > Soil > Wetlands > Peat | place: Sweden: Norrbotten County, Stordalen...
GCGCGTTGTCGATCGAGTCGAAGGAGCGGAACTTGTTCTTCGGATTGTGCTTCTGCAATACCTTGGTGATGGCCGCCGTCAACGTCGTCTTGCCGTGATCGATGTGACCAATCGTCCCCACGTTCACATGCGGCTTGCTGCGATCAAACTTTTCCTTGCCCATGGCTAGCTCCCCTTCGTTCCCTGAGTTCCTGAGTTGCTTTCCTTGCCGCCCGCTACTTGCCCTGCGACCGGCCGATAATTTCGTCGGCAATCATGCGCGGCGCCTCTTCATAGCGCGCGAATTGCATTGAATACGATGCCCGCCCTTGCGTGGACGAACGGATGTCGTTCACGTAGCCGAACATCTCCTTAAGCGGCACAATCGCCTTGATGACCTGCGAGCCGGCGGCGTGCTCCATGCCCTCGATGCGCCCGCGGCGGGAGTTGATGTCGCCGATGATCACGCCCATGAACTCCTCGGGGACGGTGACCTCAACGGCCATGACCGGCTCCAGAAGAACGGGGCTGGCCTTGCGCGCGGCTTCCTTGAAGGCGATGGAACCGGCGAATTTGAAGGCCATTTCGTTGGAATCGACTTCGTGGTAGCTTCCGTCATAGAGCGTCACCTTCACGTCCACGATGGGGAAGCCAGCCAGAATGCCCAGTTCGAGCGCGCCCTGCACGCCCTGATCGATGGGCTTGATGTACTCCTTGGGAATCGAACCGCTCTTGATGGCGTTGATGAACTCGTAGCCCGCCCCTGGCGTATTCGGCTCGACGCGCAGCTTGCAGTGGCCGTAGTTGCCCGAGCCGCCGGTCTGGCGGATGTACTTGCCTTCGGCCTCGGCCTTTTTGCGGAGGGTCTCGCGGAAGGCAACCTTGGGTTCGCCTACATTGGCCTCAACCTTATGTTCGCGCCTCATGCGGTCAACGAGAATTTCCAAATGCAGCTCGCCCATGCCGCTGATGATCGTCTGGCCGGAATCTTCATCGGTCCGCACCTTGAAGGTGGGATCCTCGTCGGCCAGCCGCGCCAGAGCAATGCCCATCTTCTCCTGATCGGCCTTGGTCTTTGGCTCAATAGCAACCGAGATCACCGTATCCGGGAAGGTAATCGCGCCCAGAGCGATGGGATGATGCGGCGCGCAGAGCGTGTCGCCGGTCTTCAGTTCCTTCATGCCCACGCAGGCGCAGATGTCGCCGGCCATGATCTCGGAAACGTCCTCGCGCTTGTTGGCGTGCATCTTGACCAGGCGGCCGATACGCTCGGTTTTGCCGGTGCGGGGATTGAGCACCGTGTCGCCGGTCTTGAGCGAACCCGAATAGACGCGCACAAAGCCCAGCTTGCCAAAGGGATCGTTGATAATCTTGAAGGCCAGGGCCGCTAGCGGCTCGTTGTCGTCCGCCTTGCGCACCTCGATGCGGCTGAGATGATCGGGATTGATGCCCTCGACCGGGGGCTTATCCAGCGGGCTGGGCAGGTAATCGATGACCGCATCCAGCAGTGTCTGAATGCCTTTGTTCTTGAAGGCGCTTCCGCACAGCACCGGGAAAACCTTCAGGTCGATGGTGGCTTGGCGAATGCCGGCCTTCAGTTCGGCGATCGAGGGAGTCTCATCCTCAAGGAACTTCTCCATCAGCACGTCGTCGGTATCGGCGATCACCTCGATCAGATGCCGGCGGAAGGCCTCAGCCTTCTTTTGCAGCGCTGCCGGAATCGGCTCGATGGAGAACTCCGCGCCCATGGTCTCGTCATGCCAGACGACGGCTTGCATCTCGACCAGATCAATGACACCCTTGAAGTTGGCTTCAGCGCCAATGGGAATCTGCAGTGCCACGGGCCGCGCGCCCAACCGCTTGCGAATGGTCTCCACAACGTGCTCGAAATCGGCGCCGTTCTTGTCCATCTTGTTGACAAAGCAGATGCGCGGCACTTTGTACTTGTCGCCCTGCCGCCAAACGGTTTCCGACTGCGGCTGCACGCCGGAAACGGAATCAAACAGCGCCACCGCGCTGTCCAGCACGCGCAGCGAGCGCTCGACCTCGGCCGTAAAGTCCACGTGCCCCGGGGTGTCGATGATGTTGATGAGGTAGTCTTTCCACGTGCAGGTGGTGGCCGCCGAAGTAATCGTAATGCCGCGCTCTTGCTCCTGCTCCATGTAGTCCATGGTGGCGGTGCCTTCATGCACTTCGCCGATGCGGTGCGTAATGCCCGTGTAAAAAAGGACACGCTCTGTCGCTGTCGTCTTTCCGGCGTCGATGTGCGCCATGATTCCGATGTTCCGGCAACGATTCAGAGGTACGGTGCGAGCCACGGCAGTTTCTTCCTTGCGGGCGTTTGAGGCCCGCGGTTCCAACACTTCAAAGATTCAACTCAGGCCGGACCCTGCTTCACTCCGGCAAACTCTTTTCAATACGCGCCCAACTACCAGCGGTAGTGAGCAAAGGCCTTGTTGGCCTCGGCCATGCGGTGCACGTCTTCCTTCTTCTTCATGGCCGCGCCGCGCCCGTTGGCCGCGTCCAGCAGCTCGCTGCCCAGCTTGTCGGTCATGCCCTTTTCGCCGCGGTTGCGGCCATAGGTGATCAGCCAGCGAATGGCCAGCGAGGTGCGCCGGTCGGGATTGACCTCAATCGGCACCTGGTAGTTGGCGCCGCCCACGCGGCGGGTCTTGACCTCGAGCAGCGGCTTGCAATTCTCCACCGCCTTCTTGAAGAGCTTGAGGGCATCGTCGCCGCCGCCCTTCTCTTCGAGATTCTTCATCGCCTGGTAGAAGATGCCCTGGGCCGTGGACTTCTTGCCGCCCCACATCATCGAGTTGACGAACTTGGTGACCAGCGTGGAGCCGTAGACCGGGTCCGGCGCCACTTCCCGCTTCGCAATGTGCCCTTTTCTTGGCATAATCCTCAAAATCCTCGCGCTTCAAACGCTGCTCACTACCCTAGTCCGGGCTCTCAACTCCGTCCCGGAACCGTGATTACTTCTTTTTCGCCGGCGCCGCGCCGCCCTTGGCACGCTTGGCTCCATACTTCGACCGGCTCTGCTTGCGGTCGTTCACGCCCACCGAATCCAGCGTGCCGCGCACCACGTGATAGCGCACGCCGGGCAGATCCTTCACGCGGCCCCCGCGAATCAGCACAATCGAGTGCTCCTGCAGGTTGTGGCCGATGCCGGGAATGTAGGTGGTGACCTCAATCCCATTCGTCAGGCGCACGCGGGCTACCTTGCGCAACGCCGAGTTCGGCTTCTTGGGTGTCTGCGTGTAGACGCGCGTGCAAACGCCGCGCCGCTGCGGCGAGGCCTGCAAGGCAGGAGACGCCGTCTTGTACCGCGGGGCGGTGCGCCCCTTGCGAACCAACTGATTGAATGTAGGCAAACTGAAACTCCTTACCCCGTCAAAAAACCCTGCCACTACCTTCAACATCCACCGACGCGCGCAGTCCGCAAAAGCCTTCCAGTGCAAAAGCGCGACCTAATACCGTCGCGCACGCGCACGGAAGCCCAATTTGCTGCTTCGCGTCTGCCTTCGTACCGATCTCAGACGAAAACCGGGACGGTGATTGAGCGTTTTCCCGCACTTTGCAGAAAAAGCCAACTCCGTTTCGCCAGTTCCGGCCCGCATAGCCCTCCAAGGCGGAGAACGCGCGGACGCCGATGCTATGTGTCCCTGCCCTTCGCAAGAAAGAGCAAACCCGGGAGCTGTCTGGCCGGCCAACTGCGCCTGACCCTGGGGCTCATCCCACGCTAAAAACCGCCAGCGCGGAGTGCCCGCACGCACCCTCCGTCAAGACACACGGACAGATGCGTTCTTGCGCAACCTTTTAACAATAGCAGAAGATTTGCCGTGAGGTCAATTTTTTCTGACCACTCGGCAAATTATCCGCGTAACGATCTGTAAAAACGCACTCTACGGCTCACTATACGTCCCGGAGTTCTGTACGCTTGATTGTGTTGTGGAGGATTGTGAACCGGTCAAAGAAACTCCCTGATTAATAGCTGCGATCCAGAAGATCGACGTACCAGACGGTGCCGGAGCGATAAATCCAGTCAGGCCTGAGAGGTCGGGGACGGCAAGAGTGGTCGCCCCATTCTGAAATTTTGACGTTGCGGAGATGTGGATTGAGTAGAGCGTCCACATCTCTTGTGTCCATGCTATCGAGGCGGATTCCCGAACGGACGGCATACCGGAGAATCCCGAGTAATCGAAATTGAATGTGGGCAAGGTGGCTGCCGTAGGGCCTGCATACGACCAAGGCGAGGGAAGGTTAAATATCTGCGGCCCACCATTGCTGGATGGCTGTGTTATGCTCACAACCTCGCCGGAAGTTGTGGCACTTTCCGCTTCTGCGGAAAAGACATAACTATCGCCACGCTGAACCGCTCCGGATGGCACATCCGAATATTGTGTTGTTTCATCTGGATCAAGGTTTAACCCAGCTCCACCAGCGGTCAGGTATTCGACAGACGTCACTGGTGCTGAAAATCCGGCTGGAAGATTCTTATAGGTAACCGTTTGCGGCACCGTCTCATCACTGGCGCCAAGTACAACCGGGTTCCCGCCGTTCAGAGCGCCAGGAATTGTCTGACTGCGCAGAATCCTTACCGCAAGTATTTTCCAGTTTGAGTCTAACGCGCAAACGATGACGTCAGAGATTCCCACAACCATCTCGCTGCTAATAGACAAGGTGTTGCCGGACCAGGATTGCCCACTCTGCCCAACAGAAACGTATGCTGTCCCGGGAATTGCCGCGGCGTTAACTTGGAGTGTCGCCATACCCATGGTCGTTCCGGCACCCGAACCCGAACCAGCACAACCGCCGGTACGAATAGATGTGCCGTCCTCAATGCTTGCATCAATCACATACTCGCCATAAAAATTGGCCGAGTCCGTGATCCCCAGAGGACAGGTATAGGCAACCGAGTAATTCGTCGTCCCGCTGGGAATACTCAGGGTCAATACGCCGGATTGCAGCGACGCTTGCGTGTACGCGCCCGTACCGATCTGCGTGGCCACAGCCGTCGGAGTGCCTCCGGTAAAGGTATAGGTCACCGTCGTCGGTGTACCTCCACCTCCAGTGCCATCGCCACCAGTGCCGCCACCGCTGCCATTGCCGCCAGTAGAGCCGCCGGAGCCGCCGCAGCCAGCCATCAATACCAACATGCCGCCGAGTATAGATAAACGAATCATTCCAAAAGACATGGGGAATCTTCCTCTACACATCTGAGTCGGATTGCGAAACCACATAACACGAGCAAGAAAACGGGGTGGGGTCAACAATTTCCTCCCCACCCCAGTCTTTTTTCCCTACTCTAGTTGGTGGATTGCAACTTCCAAGCGCCCCCATCCAGTGCAAAGGTGGCTATGTGCCTGCTGCTCAGCCGGTTGCCGGGGCCGTTGGATATGATTTGCAAATCGTTCGGCACGCCATCCAGGCTTACGGTCTCCACGTACGAGGCGGTCTTGGTTCCCCCCATATCATCCTGCGGGTCGCCCACATCATGCGCCTTCAAGTGGTTGGCCGCCATGGTCACCACCACCACCGAAAAGTTCTTATCGCCGGCGTTCAGCGGGTACCATTGGATCATATCGCCACCCTTGGCCAGCTTGAGTACCTTCTTGCCCTCAGGTGTGAGCGTGAAGTCGGCCCAGTATTTGTTGGGATAGAGCTTGGTCCGCTCCCAATATTTTGCCGTCACACCCCGCGCCAGCCCCTGCTGGTCCACCACGATGTATATGCCCGCCGCTGGAATCTGGTCATATTTGGCCTGAATCAAAGCCTGCGCGTTGGCTTGCGTCAACTCCGGGGCCGATTTGCAGCCCCCCAGCAGCCATCCCGCGCTCAGAAAACCCAACGTCCCCAAAACAAGCATCTTCCTTGTGTTATTCACTTTCCCTCCGTAGACCTCACAAGCTGTTTCAAATTGGCTCGCAACGTCATTTTTCTCCTACTCTCCCCTGTGTGTCAATGGGATTCAAGCAACCTTACAAGCAAGCGGCGAATTTATTCCTTGAAGGCGCGGATTTTGGTCCGCGGCGGCGGCATAAAAGCTCAGCGCCGCGTCGCCCTGTTCGAGCAGGCGGGTGCGTTCGAGAGCGCCGTAACGATCTTCCAGCCGCTCCTTGCGCCGATGCTCCGCGATGATCAGAGTACCGTCAGCCAGCAGCCCACTCGCGGAGCTGCCCAGCAGCCCGAGCGTAGCTGCGTACTGCGCAGCCGCATCCCAGGGCGGATCGAGAAAGACTACTTCGTAGCGTTCTCGTTTTGGAACTTCCGAGGCGCGGCGAAGATACGCCCCCACGGCGACAGCGTGAACCTGAAAGCCCGCGCTCAGCCCCAGCCGTTCCAGGTTGCCGCGCAGCGCCTTGAGCGCCTTGGGAGCCTGCTCCACAAACTCCACCCGCGCCGCGCCGCGGCTGAGCGCCTCAATGCCCACCGCGCCCGAGCCGGCATACAAATCTAGAAAGGCCGCGCCCTGAATGCGCGGCGCAAGCACGTTGAAGAGGGTCTCGCGCAGGCGGTCGCTGGTGGGCCGAGTGGTGAGGCCCGGGGGAGCTTCCAGCGTACGCGAACGGAGCGATCCGGCAATGATGCGCATTGCACTCCAGCATACCGGATGCAAATCGTGCGACAAAGCAAGGGGTCTGACCTTTTACAATCAGTTTGTATGCGTGGCTGGTCAATTCCGCTGGGCCGTTGGATGGGCGTCGAGGTGCGCGTCCATCTCTTTTTTCCGCTGCTGATGGTCGTTTGCCTGGGGCTGAGCAGCGCGGACGGCGTGTTGCGCGGGCTGGGACTCTTCCTGGTGCTGGTGTCGGCGGTCGCGGTGCGAGAGACGGCGCGGCTGCTGGTGGCGGCTTGGCTGGGATTGCGGCTGCGCGCCATTCTGCTCTTGCCCATCGGCGGACTCTTTGCCTACGCCGACCCGGAGAGCCAGGAGGGCTCCGTTCAGGGCGGCGGGCAGTTTGCCATGGCGCTGGCCGGTCCCTTGGCAAATATTTCCACGGCGCTCGTGCTGGCCGCGGCGTTTCTGGGGGCCAGTGGCGAGATCAAGCTGGTGAACTACCCGTGGATTACCGCCGCCTATCTTCTTCGCTCCATGGTGTGGATGCAAGCCGGGCTGGGTCTGTTGCACCTGCTGCCGGCCTATCCGCTGGACGCTGGACGCCTGCTGCGCGGCAGCTTTGCCCGCAAGCACGGTTTCGCTCTCGCCGGCCGCATCTCCGCTGGGCTGGGTCAGGCGCTGGCGCTGGCGGCCATGGCGGGCGGCATGTACCTGCGGGATTACTGGCTGGTCATCGCCGGCTTCTTCATCATGATCGGCGCGCAGATCGAGGACCAAGGCGTCTTTTTCCAATCAGTGGTGGACACGGTGCATATGCGCGAGGTGATGCTCACCGACTTCGCCACCCTCTCGCCCTCCGACACGCTGGCCGACGCGCTGGTGCGCTGCGTCCACTCCCTGCAAGAGGATTTTCCCGTGGTGCGCGGCCCGCAACTGGTAGGCATCATCAGCCGCCAGCGCATTGTGGACGCCTTGCGCACGGACGGCAACGGCTATGTACAGGCGACCATGTCCAAGGCCTTCCAAGTGGCTCGCCCCGAGGACACTCTGGGAACCACCATCCGCCGCATCCAGACCGGGCGCGGGCTTTCGCTGATTCCGGTGACCGACAGCGGACGCGTGGTGGGCATTGTGAGCGTGCAGAACCTGATGAGTTCGATGTCGCTGCTGGCCGAGCAGCGCCGCATGGAGCGTGAACAAGCCCGCGAGGATGCCCGCTAGGGCGGAGACAGTGCCCATGGCCGCCGATCCCGAAGCTGACCTCGCCCCCGGCCTTTACCTGGTTGCAACCCCCATCGGCAACCTGGGCGACATTACCTTGCGCGCCCTGGACGTACTCAAGCGCGTGGACCGCATCGCATGCGAAGACACCCGCCAAACGCAAAAGCTGCTCAACCACTTCGAGATTTCCACCCCCACCGTGAGCTGCCACCAGCACAACGAACATCAACGCGCCGCTGAGATGATAGCCGCGCTCAAGGCGGGAGGGCGCATCGCCGTGGTCTCCGACGCCGGAATGCCCGGCATCAGCGATCCCGGCAGTTGGCTGACTGCCGAGGCTATTGCCGCCGGCGTCGCGGTGATCCCCATTCCCGGAGCCAATGCGGCGCTCAGCGCGCTGGTGGCCTCTGGACTGCCCACGGACGCATTTCATTTCATCGGCTTTCTACCGGAGAAGGCGGGCGCGCGGCGAACACGGCTGGAGGCGCTGGCCGCGGAGATGCAAAGGAACGAGGCGGCGCGCACGCTGATCTTCTACGAGGCGCCGCACCGCATTCTGGAGACGCTTGCGGACCTGGAAGCCATTTTTGGTCCCGCCGTTCGCGTAGTACTGGCGCGCGAGCTGACCAAGATTCACGAAGAGTTTCTGCGCTGCACAGTCGCGGAGGCGCGGCGGGAGCTAGCCAGCCGGGATCGCATTCGAGGCGAGATTACCCTGCTGGTGGAGGCACGGCCGCTTACACAAATAGAATCAAGCAGCACTTCGGTGAAGATTTCTGACCGAGTCGCCCTGCTCCAAGCCGAAGCCGGCGTGGACGAGAAGGAAGCCCTCAAGCGCATTGCCCGCGAGCTGGGCCAGTCGAAGAGCGACGTTTATCGCGAGCTGCAACGGGAGCGGGCGCGGCGGCGGTAAAGTTCGTGCTATTCCCTGTTCCCTATTCCCTATTCCCTGCTTTGCGGCATTCTGCTCCTTGACCTCGGTGAGCACCTCGAGCGTTATGGGGCAGGCGGAGCGTCTTCACGGCCCTGCAAGCGGTCATAGAGATACAGATCGCTGATGGTTCCGAGCGACTCGTTGTACAAATCAATCGCGCCCGTCACCTGCTTCAGCTCTTCGCTGAACAGGTGAATCGCGTGCAATTGGCTGGCCGTGGCAGGCAGCTCAAGATGGGCAGTCTTCAAGAACTTTTGGTAGCCGCGATCCAGCAGCCGCGCCACCTGCCCCCCCAGCAGCGCTCCGGGCCGAACAGCGAAGGCCGCCGGCGCGTCTTTGTCCGCGGCGGCCACCAGAACCGCCCCGACTCCGTGCTTGGTCACCAGCGCGCCGCCTGCCACTTCTTCCCACGGCGCTACATCAAACGAATGTGCGCGCAGGTTCTCCAACGTCTGATCAAAGCTCCGAGTACGGGATCGTGGGTTCATGGTCGCCTTCCAGTCTGCGGGGATCGCCTTGCAGGACTCGGCAGAGTGTTCTGCAGCTCCGCCCCCGTACACTCAATCTCGCACACCCGGAGCACCGGCTGCAATTACCCGCGTTTGCTATCCTGCAACCTGTAGGGAGAAATCAATGAACAACGGAATCCCCCAGCTTTCCGTCAAGGAGCTGAAGCGCCGCATCGATGCCGGCGAGAACGTCTATCTCCTCGACGTGCGCGAGCCCTGGGAGTACAAGATCGCCCAGATCGGCGGGAAGCTGATTCCGCAGAACGAAGTGCCCCGTCGCCTCTCCGAAATCGACCGCGAGCGCGAGGTCATCGTCCACTGCCACGCAGGCGTCCGTAGCCAGCGTATTGCCGAATTTCTCAAGCAATCCGGCTACCCGCGCGTCGCCAACCTCGCCGGCGGCATCGACGCCTGGAGCAAAGAGATCGACCCCACAGTGCCGAAGTACTGAGCATCTTTGCTGAAACGGCGCATCCCGTGCGGGATGCGCCGTTTTACTTTGCGGAGTTGCCGGGGACTACTTACCAGCGGGCTTCTTCACCGGCGGCTTAGGAGCTGGCTTGGCGGGGGCGGTGTCGGCCAGGGCCTGATCGATCAACTGGTAGAGGTTGCTCATGCCATTGGCAACCTCCATGTAAGGCGCTCCCTTGCTGTGCTCCGTGACAACCCAGACGGCCGGAGTGGCTTTAATGCCCGTGCGCACGCCCAGGTCACCGTCGGCCTTGATTGCGGCGGCCAGTTTGCCCTGCGGGTCAATGGCGAAGGGCAGACTAATGCCGTGGCTCTGTGCAAACTTCTCGGTGAATTGGTGGAGGACTGCCAGGTTGTAGATCGAGGCCTGGTTGGCGAAGACCTGATCGCGGTACTCGTCGCCCACGGCCTTTCCCTTGGTGGCTTCGAACCAGCGGGCGTTGACGGCCGCGACCGGGCTCCAGATGTGACCGGGAATCAGGAAGTCGTGGCGCACCCAGGGAATCTTGTAGGTAGCCGCGGCCGCTTTGAGGGTCGTATTGGCGTTGGCGCAGGCCGGGCACTCCATGTCCGCAAACTCGACGATGGCCACGCGGGCGCCAGCGGGCGGGTGGAGCGCGGTAGCGTCATTCACCTGGGTTCCGGGCGCCGGCGCGCCAAACTGGGCGTGTGCATTGACAGCAGCGGCAAGAAGCACAGCGGCGGCAAGGCTCAGCAAAAGCCTGGACCGCATTCTCATAGCGGAAAAACGATGGGCAAGGACGAAAAAACGAGGCATGGCGATTGGACGGCTCCCTTGGAACATTGTAACCACCCGCGGGCGCCTGCGGTGCGGCCAACCGCCGCTTGCGCGGCAGAATGTGGCTGAGCTAGAGTGATTTTCGTTGGAAAATCCAGGAAGGTCAGGATGCTATTGGCGATCGCGGCGGCGCGCAGCCATCCATTGACGCCATTTGTAGTCGGCGATAAGGGAGGCGGCAACGAAAAGAACAGCGAGAATGCCGAAGAATATCTTCATGGCATCTTCAGGATCGCATGAATCGGCGGCGAAAGGTCCGTTGTTTCCAAGGTACAAAAACCAGAACCTGGCGCACCCGTTTGCTGTTTCGACGAACAGATGAAGAAAGCTATTTCTGCGCCGTCTGAATCGGTTTCTGCGGCGGGTTGACCTGATCATTGAGATAGCCGCTCAGATCATCCACGTCCTGCCTGGTTCCCACCATCGGCGGCATGAATTTGCGGTAGGGCGAGTCGGCCTTGTACTCGTGCAGCATGGTGATGAAGCTGCCGATATTGGCGCGGTCGCGTCCGGCGAGCAGCGACTTCAGCGGCCGATAGCCGCCCAGCGTGTGGCAGGAGCCGCACTCGCCGCGGAAGATCGCCTCGCCGCGCGAGTAGCTGGAATCGGGGCCGTTCCAAACCCAGTTCGTGTGCGCCAGATAGCCCTCCTGGTTGATGCGCGCCACATACGGCGCCCGAACGCCATTCGAGTACATCCAGCTACCGATAACGTAGGGCTTGCGCAGCATCTCACGCGAGTACTCGCCCGCCCCCGTCGCTATCAGCGCCAGCAGCAGCACGGCCATCGCGTGGGAGAGATTGAAGTCAATGGGGTTGCGATAGGCCAGAAAGTAGGCGACGCCGACGATGGTGGCCGAGGTGACGATAATGAGCAGGGCGATGCGGGTGATGATCGAGAAAGTGCCGGAACCGATGGTGTCGATGCCCAGGGTCAGCAAAGCCTGCTGCGATGCCGGAACCATCCACAGGTACCAGATCAGCAGAAAGGGCGTGGCCACAAAAGAGGGCACCAGCCACTTGACGCTCCACTGAACGAGGCTGGTTTTAAGCTCGGGCTGCTTGTCGCCGTCGATGCGGCTGGCGGTGATCAGCGCCCAGATCCCGGCCAGCGAACAGCAGACGCAGGCGCGCAGGAAGAGGCTCGGCCAGTACGTAGGATTGAAGAAGGCGTACCAGAACTTGCTCGCCTCGTGGCCTGTGCCGGCGACGGCCAGCCAGGTGTCGCCGGGGGTAAGCATGAAGGTGAGAATGCCGTTGATGATAATCAGCGTGAAGGCCGAAGCGACGGCGTAGACCCAGCCCACGGTCAGGTGCAGCTTGGGGTCGATCCTGTCCCAGGTGGAGTAATAAACGGCAATGCAGGTCAGTTCAACCAGAAAGAAGACCCACTCCATCGCCCAGCCGAAGACGAAGTTGTGAATCAGTGTGCTGGTGGCTTCGGGGTGAGTGAGGCCGATGGCGAACCAGATGCCCACGCCGCTGACGGTGCCGAAGACGGCGGTGAGGATAAGGAAGAATTTGGAGTAACGTGCCAGTTGATTGAGCCACGCGGTGCGGAGCGGACCCTCCGGCATGCGCATCGCCTTGCGCTCGGCCATGGGCAGATAAAGCCCGCCGCCCACGGCGAATTGCGAGATCATGACGTGGAAGATGGCGATGATGCCGATCACCCAGCCCGAGCCGAGATAAGGAATCTCCCAGAATGGATAGTTCATGTTCTTAGCTCCTAGCTTTCAGCTATCAGCTATCAGATTTTTTGCTTTGTTCGGGTAATCAGGACAAAGCTGAAAGCTGACGGCTGAAAGCTAATAGCTGCCTTACCGGATCGTCCAGTAGCCGATGATGGTTGTACTTAGCAGCGCAAAAACCGCCAGCAGGCCAAAGTAATGCGCGGCGCGGGCGCGCTGCCCGAATTCTTTCTTTGTGTCATAGAAGGGAATCAGAACCCAGAGCGCGATGCCCAGCGTGAACAGCAGAATGCCGGCAATCTCGCCCGCCTCGCCTTGCAGCCACTTCACCATGCCCAGCAGCTTGAGCATCTCGAAGGGGCTCATGAAGTACCACTCGGGATGAATGCCCAGCGGCGCCGGCGCCAGCGGGTCGAAGGGCTTGCCCAGCGACCACGGAAAGACCGAGGCCAGCAGCGCCAGAATGTTCAGCGCGATCAGCCACATGGCCAGATCTTTGCGCATGAAGTTGGGCACAAAGGGCTCACTCTTGCGCTCGGCCGGCGGCAGGGCCTCCACGCTCGGCGGCGAGGCGTTGCCGTGGCGCTGCACCAGCCACAGGTGAAAGCCCAGCAGCGGCAAAAAGACGGCCGGCAGCACAACCACGTGCAGAGCGAAGAATCGTTGCACGGTAAACTCGCTCACATCCGGGCCGCCGCGCAGCATATTGGCGATGATCGGGCCGATCCATGGAATCGCGGTGGGAATATCCAGGCCGACCTTGGTGGCGAAGTAACTCAGCTCGTCCATCGGCAGCAGGTAGCCGGAGAAGCCGAAGACCGAAGCGATTCCCAGCAGCGCCATGCCGCTCAGCCAGCCAAACTCGCGCGGCTTGCGATAGGCCTTCATGAAGTAAACCGAAAACATGTGCACCAAAATGGAGAAGATCATCAGGCTGGCGGACCACGCGTGCGCCGAGCGGATCAGCCAGCCGAAGTGCATCACGAAGGTGATCTGGCGAACAGACTCGTAGGCCTCCGCGCCGGGCCGGTAGTAGACCAGCAGCAGCACGCCGGTAAAGCACTGCACCAGAAAGAGAAAGAGCGAGATGCCGCCCCAGTAATACCAGAAAGACTGGGAGTGGACCGGGACGGTTTTGTGGCGCGCGAAGGCGGCCAGCTCGCTCAGCCCCAGCCGCTCATCGACCCAATCGTAGATAGCCTTTGTACTCATTCCGATGATCCTTTTGCAGTTCTTAGTTCTCAGTTGTCATCTTCCATCCGCATACTCTTCACTACTAACTGCTCACCACTCGCTGTTCACTGATAACTAATTACTGAGAACTGAGAACTGACAACTGAGAACTGACAACTGTCGTTACGCCCGCGATACATCCACTCCAGCCTCGTTGACGGCCACTTTGAAGAGCTTGAGCGGCCTGGGCGGCGGGCCGCTGACGTTGGCGCCGGTGTAAGCGTTATAAACTCCGCCATGGCAGGCGCAGTGGATGCGGTCGGCCTGCGGCTCATACTGCACCGTGCATCCCAGATGCGTGCAAACCGCGGTCATCGAAATCCAGCGGCCATCCTCGTGGTGAATCAACAGCGCCGGAGAGGCGCCGAATTTGAACATAAGAACCGAGCCGAGAGGCAGCTTTTGCGCGTCCTTGAGGGTCACTTCGGTGACCGCCGTGGCTTCCATCGCCATCTCCTCGGGCGAGGCCAGGTAACGGTAGATGGGATAGGCGAGCGCGGCTGTGTAGGCCAGCCCCGCCACGCCGGCCGCGGCCAGAAAAGCACGGCGGGTATTCCTTTCGCCGGGTCCCTCGGCGATTGCCTCGATATGAACTTCGGAATTCGTCTGTTCGATCATCGCAATCTCTTCACGGCACGTTATGCCGCGCCCTCCATGGTTTTCCGGGCGCGAGCCACAACCGAGATGAGCCATCCGATCACGCCCAGCCCGGCGACAAAAAGAACCAGAAACAGGCCCACAACCCACCAATTTGTTTCCACGGCGCGATCCCAGACGTTGTAGCCCTTTGAAAACAGCGTCAGGTCGCGGATGCCGTCGCGATAGACCGCGAAAGCAATCTCGATGAGCACGGCCAGCAGCACGCTGGCCCAACTGAAGACGCCGAGCAAGCCGGTGGAGAGCTTGCCGAATCCAGCAATCGCGGCAACCAGTACGGCGACGGCAACCAGCGCGATCCAGCCGTAACCCGCAAAGCCGAAGTACTTGTAAAATTCATAGCCTGCCGGAGGCGTCACCAGCATCGACTTGACTATAGCCGGCTGCACGCTGGCGGCCCACAACCCGGCTGCCAGATAGACGAGTCCGAAGGCCGCGGCCACCTTTCCGGCCAATTTTGTGACAAATTGACTCTCCTCCGGAGTGAAGGTCTTTCGTCCCGCCAGATAGATCATCCACAGGCCGCCGATGAACAGGCCGCCGGCCAGCATCAGCAGCCAGCGCGGAGTCAGCGTGGGGTCGCCGGTGGGCAGATAAGCGCCCATCGCCGACGCGGAGTACATATTGCGCCATGCTTCGGGCCTCAGCATCAGCGTCATATTGCTGGAAAGCAGGCGGGCAATCGTACCCGCCAGCAGCCACGCGGAGAGACCAACCCACCAGGCCGATTTGCCTGCCTCAAGACGCGCGGTGAAGCGGTAGAGCAGCCAATAGATCAGCATGAGGAGGCCGATGATCGAAATCCAGTAGACGCCGATCAGCACGCTGCTGGTGTAGAGCGCGCGGCCATAGAGCACCTGGGAAAAGAGCAGCGGCGGTACGGCCAGGTTGATCACGAAGGTCATCACCACCGTGAGCCGGCGGGCCAGCGCCCGCGCCGTGACCATCGAATGCGGCGAGCTGCGGAAGAGGCTGAGCAGAACCGCCAGCAACAGCCCGCCCAGCAGCATTTCCACGGCGACAAAGTGCAGCGCCTGCGTCACGATATGCAGCAATTTCAGCAGCCAGATCGGCGCCGGCAAAGGAATAGGATCAACTGCGGGAAAGGATTGCATCGTACCCTTCGAGCCCCCAAAACCGTTTTTAGACTAGCACGGTCCAAAATGCTGTATGTGATGGCAGTCACAGTGCCGAAAGTGCGCACGCATCCTCCGCCGCAACACACCACGCAACGATCCTATACCCCACGCCCACCGATCAAGGCAGGAGGCGAAAAAATGTCTCAGCGATTCGATCTTCTGTTTCGTTGCTGTCGATCCGGCATGGGTCATTCTGCAAGCCGCGGCGGGAAAGCCGCCGTCCGAGCCAACCGCCATCCAATAGAAATGACCGCTCGGGCGCGAGAGGAATAAAAGCTGTAATATATCGGGTTTCTTGAATTTAGATGGAGCCGAAAGTCGGACTCGAACCGACGACCTGCTGATTACGAATCAGCTGCTCTACCAACTGAGCTACTTCGGCTTTCTTCTCCGATTGTACCGTTGCTTTCCTTTTCGGTAAAGTTTCGCGCTCAAATCCGCTCTGACCGCCTCATCGCTTCCCCGGCGAGAATCAGCAGGATTCCGGCGATCCACAGGACATGGCCAATCAGCGGAACCAGCGGGATGATGGCAAACAGAACCCATGTTCCGGCGATGAAGGCCACGATCGCTCCGGCCACGATGCGGCGCGGCCAGAACAGCTTGGGAAAGAGCAGAAGAACCAGGTAGAGCAGGAGAAGTGGATTGATCCAGCCGCTGAGTACGGCCAGAAAGTACTTGGAATGCCAGATCTCGTGGCTGAATGTGTTCACCAGCGTCATCCAGGCGCAGCGCGAGCCCAAGAAGACGTCCGGAGCGTCACCGCCGGGGGTGGCAACCTCGCGGCAGGCGGGCAGGAAAAACGCCGCTATAAAAACAAGTAAACCCAAGATGCGACCAGTAATTACCGTTCGCTTCATTGCCACACTGACCGCGCCTTGCGCCATGAATTGCCTCCTGAAATGTTTTATTGTTACCAAAATGCGGATTTTCTACTCCCTATTCCCTATTCCCTACTCCAGAACAGACCATCATAGCTCACGCCCGCCGGCCAGCACAGCATCGGCGATGCGCGCCGCCTCGACGGCCGGGCGCACGGCATGAACGCGCACGATGGACGCGCCATGCAGGATGGCTGCCACCAGCGCCGCCACGCTGGCCGTCTCGCGAGCCTCGATGGGCGCGTCGTCTCCGTCATGAAGCGGCGCCAGCGTCCGCCCCAGAAAAGACTTGCGCGAAACCCCGGCCAGCAGCGGCCGCCCCATCGAAAGCAACTCCCGCTGGCGGGCAAGCAGCACGTAGTTTTCCTCAAAGCGCTTGCCGAAGCCGTAGCCGGGGTCGAGCACCACGGCATGGGGCGGAATTCCCGCCGCGGCCGCTGCCGCAAGGCTCGCCGCCAGCCCCGCCCGCACCGTGGCCAGCAGTTCATCGGGCGCAAGTTGCGGCTGCGCGCGCCACATCTCGGGCCGTCCCCGGGTGTGCATCAGGATGACGCCTGCCTTGAATTCCGCGCAGACCGAGGCCATCTCCGCATCCCAGGCAAAGCCGCTTACATCGTTAATAATCTCCACGCCCGCCTTGAGAGCCGCCCGCGCCGTCGCGGCCTTATAGGTATCCACCGAGACCAACGTATTTGGTCGCGCCTTGAGAATTCCTTCCAGCACCGGCAGCACCCGCCCCTGCTCTTCGTCCGCGCTGACAGCCGGAGCCCATGCGGAGCCAGCAGGGCCACCTGGACTACCCGCCCGCGAGCCAGGTCGCGTACTCTCCGCGCCCAGGTCGAGGAGATCGGCTCCCTCATCCAGCAACTGCAACGCGTGTGCCACGGCTGCTTCCGGATCAAGAAAGGCCCCGCCGTCGCTGAAGGAGTCCGGCGTGATGTTCACGATGCCCATCACCAGCGTGCGGCGGCCCAGCTCCAGCGTGCGGGTGCGCAGTTGCCAAGGCATTGTTTCACGGCTGATTGCTTCCATTCCTTCAAGCCTCGATCCGGGAAATGACATTTACATTTCGATGGTACGCTTAGGAACAAAGCCGAGGTCCAGGCTATTGATCGCATCGCCGAAGCCATTGCCGCTGTAAACTGAGGCTGTATCATCAGAGTCAAATGCGCACGTCTTCCTTCCTCTCATCGATGGCTATGTCCGTTACTGTGCTGACTCCCGCCCTGGCTCTCGCCGTTGTGCTGGCAGCAGCACTGGCCGGCTGCCGTTCGCTGCCGTCCTCCAAGCCCGCGGCGCTTTGGACGCCGGAAGAAGCGCAGGGAGCGCAGCTCTACCAACTGAAATGCGCTCGCTGCCACTACCCCACCACCACGCATGGCCTGCACGGGCCGGGGTTGCAGGCGCTCACCAAGGTAAAGTCCATGCCCTCGGGCGCGCCGCCCACCGACGAGCGGCTAACGCAGGTCATCCTGCGCGGGCGGCTGGAGATGCCCGCCACACCACTCGACGACGGCCAACTGAGCGATCTTCTGGCCTATTTGCACACGCTATGACACTCTCACCTGGCAATGAGAAGAGCAAAATCGCGGAGCGGCTGCCGCTGCCGGGCCTGGCGGCCATCAGCCTCTACCTGCTGGCGCTGGCCGGAGTAGTGATTCTGGGCGTGGCCGGGCGGCACTATCCGCCGCTGTTTCTGCTCTTCGCGGCTGCGTTCATCGCCGCCAGCGCCGGACTGCTGCTACTGCTGCGCTGGGCCTGGGCGATGGCCCTGGGCGCAGTCTTCCTGCTGGCAATCTACGACCTGTGGATCTTCTCCAGGCTGCACGAACTGCCCGTGCTGGTTCAGGGGCTGTTGAATCTGGTTTTCTTCCTCTACCTGGTGCGCATCGAGGTGCGGAGCAAGCTGCGGTAGCGCCGCTACCAGACCACCTTGCATAGATTGGCTTCGCGGATCTTCTCGTCTTTGGTGATCAGCGTGCAATTGGCAACCAGGGCGGTTGCGGTGATGATCCGGTCCATCGGATCGCCATGAAACGGGGCGGGAAGTTCCGCAGCGCAAAGTGCGATCGTTTCGGAGACTGGAAATACCTTGAACCGGCTCTTGATGCGATTGAGAAAAACCGGATGCGGCACAGCAGGCTGAAGTCGACCAAGACGAATCGCGTTTGCAACTTCATAGATTGTCATGACGGAAATCCCTTGTATCTCCCCAGCCAATTCGGATTTCCTGATCGCGGCAGTAGCCGCCGGTGATATCTTCTCTGGTGAAAGCGCGAGCCAAATCACAACATGGGTGTCGAGCAGGATCACTCTGCAACCTCTTGTTCATATCGATCCCATTTCTCGTTGAACATCCGGTCCCACTCTTCGTCCGTATACTCAGACGAAACGATGTCTCCGGTGATAATCCCCATCCCCTGCATAAATCCGAAGATCGACTCCGGGCTTTCCTGCGGCACCGGCTCTTCCGGAAGCGAAACCCGCGCAAACGGCTTGCCCCGCTTGGTGACTAGGACGGGCTGTCCAGTGACATTCATCTCGGCCATCACCCCAAGGCACTTGGCCTTGAATTCGCCTATCGCCATCGTTCGCATCGGTCACCTCCTGGCAGTCTCAGTATACTCCTGACCATGGTCATCTGACTATGGTCAGGAGAGAGACTTATCTGTTTCCCTCTTACCGGCAAAGACTTTGCAACTTCTCATTCGGGTGGGGAGTGAAGGGCGGATACGTCAGATGGCGTGAATCCATGAACTGGCCGGGAAAGCTGGTGCCGTAGTGGAGCGCGGCATCGGGGTTCAGGGCGTATGCGGGGTCCTGCTCGACCTTGGGGAGTTGCGCAAATTGGAAGCCCTCTTTGCGCATCAGTTCGATGAGGTCGGGAAGCATGAGCGTGGTGAAGGCCATGGCATGCAGCAGCATCACGTGGGGAATCTCGTGGCGTCCCTCGCGATGAAAAGCGATGGCCGACTCCCTACGGCCTAGTTGGATGTATTCGGCCGCGCCCTCCAGATAGCTCTGGCGAAGCCACGCAATGGCCGCGGTGTCCTGCTTGGCCAGGCAGCGCCCGTAGGCGTCGTTCCAGGCGTAGTCGTCAAAGCTGAGCGTGACCTGGGCCACGCGGTATCCATGAGCACTCAGCCATGCACGTACGGCGTTGCGCTTCTCCAGCGTCTCGCCCTCCGCGAGATAGGGATAGCGAAACCAGTGCCAGTCGCGCGCTTCGGCGTACTGGGCAAGCGCCGGTTCGCCGCGAGCGATCTCGCGCTCATAGGCCTCGGCGGTATTGTCCGTCAGTGAGGGGTGCGACCAGGTGTGATTGCCAATGTTCATGCCCGCGTCGATCCAGATGCGCAGGGCCTGCTGGGCGTCGGGATCGTTCTCCAGCCTGACGGCATTCACAAAGCCGTATGTGCCTTCCAGGTGGTTGGCCTTCAGCTCGGATGTCAGCGTGGTGGCGATTCTGGCGCGTTGATCACCGGCCGGCAGGGTGCCTGCTGAGGGCAGATCGTCAAAAGTGAGCGCGACTGTGGGATGCCGGGAAAGCTGCGGGAGACGGGGTGCGGCGGCGGGTTGCGCGAGGGATGGCTGGGCAGCCAGAGGAGACGATTGCGAAGTGGCGAGCGGCGCGATCGCACCAACAGTAAGAGTGATTCCGAGCAACAGAAACGAACGTCTCATGCGAAATCTTTCCCTCCTCTCCTTTTGATGCATTCTACCAACTCCCTGGTTTCAGCATGCTCCGCAGCTCCAGTACTTTCGCAGCCAGTACAATGAAGTCGTGATGGAACTGGTGCAGATTTCCCCAACCCGCACGGCTCCGGCGCCCAAGCCCGAGTGGCTCAAGGCGCGCGCCCCGGTGGGCGAGAACTACCACGGGCTGAAGCGGCTGGCGCGCTCGCTCCAACTGAACACCGTCTGCGAGAGCGCGCACTGCCCCAACATCGGCGAGTGCTGGCACCACAAGACCGCGACTTTCATGATGCTGGGCAACCTGTGCACGCGGCACTGCGGCTTCTGCGCGGTGCCCAAAGGCCGTCCCGAGCCGATTGACTTCGATGAGCCGCGCCGCGTGGCCGAGGCCGTGGCTGCGCTGGGTCTGGAGTACGCCGTCATTACCAGCGTCAACCGCGACGACGACCTCATCGGCGGAGCGCGCGCGTTTGCCACGGTTCTGTCGGAGATTCGCCGCCAGGCGCCCGGCTGCCGCGTCGAGGTGCTCATTCCCGACTTTCAGGGCAGCCGGGAGGCGATACAGATAGTCGTCGAAGCTCGCCCCGAGGTGCTCAACCACAACACTGAGTCGGTGCCCCGGCTCTACCGCGCCGTCCGCTCCGGCGCGCGCTACGAGCGCACCCTGGAGCTGTTGCGCTACGCCAAAGAGCTGCGGCCCGAGGGAGTTACCAAGTCCGGCGTCATGGTGGGCCTGGGCGAGGAGACCTCCGAATTGCTTGAAGTCTTCCGCGACCTGGCAGCCATCCACTGCGACATTCTCACCATCGGCCAATATCTGCGCCCCTCGCGCGACCACCTGCCCATGGCGCGCCTCTACACCCCACGCGAGTTCGCCGAGTTGAAGACTGAGGCGCTGAAGATGGGCTTTCGCCACGTCGAGTCCGGCCCGCTGGTCCGCTCCAGCTACCACGCGCACGAGCAAGCCGCTTCGACGGGCATAAATAGTTCTGCCGCCTCTTGAAGACGGCGGCAGGAAGGAGAGCAGGTCTGGGAACATGCTTACTTCGCAACTGCATATAGCCTGCTTGATAGCGATTCGCTGTTCGAGTTGATCACATTTTGGAAATATTTTGAACTCAATTCATGGAAAGCCTCACTGCATCGCTCCTGGAAAAGGCGCTAAAATTCCAATATGACTGATCGCATGTCTCTGACTCTTGCCCAAGCCGACCCCGATGTGGCCGCTGCCCTTGACCACGAAACCCTCCGCCAGCACGAGGGGCTGGAGATGATCGCCAGTGAAAACTTTGTCTCCGAAGCGGTTCTGGAGGCGGCCGGCTCGATCTTCACCAACAAGTACGCCGAGGGCTACCCTGGGCGGCGCTACTACGGCGGCTGCGAGTTCAGCGACGTGGTGGAGAACCTGGCGCGCGACCGGGCCAAGCAGCTCTTCGGCGCTGAGCACGCCAACGTGCAGCCGCACTCCGGCTCGCAGGCCAACGCCTCGGCCTATGCGGCGGTACTCCAGGTGGGCGACACGATTCTGGGCCTCGACCTTTCCCACGGCGGCCATCTGACCCACGGGCATAAGCTGAGCTTCAGCGGCAAGCTCTACCGGCCCACGTTTTATAGCGTGCGGCGCGACACCGAGCTGATCGACTACGACCAGATGGAAGAGGTTGCCGAACGCGAGCGGCCCAAGGTCATCATCGGCGGCGGCAGCGCCTATCCGAGACTGTGGGATTTTTCCCGGATGCGCGCGATTGCCGACAAGGTGGGCGCGGTATACATCTTCGACATGGCGCACATCGCCGGCCTGGTGGCGGGCGGGGTTCACCCTTCGCCGGTGCCGCACGCGCATATCACTACGACAACGACGCACAAGACGCTGCGCGGTCCTCGCTCGGGGCTGATTCTCTGCGGACAGGCGCTGGCCGCGGCCGTGGACAAGGCAGTCTTCCCCGGCCAGCAGGGCGGTCCGCTGATGCACATCGTGGCGGCTAAGGCAGTGGCCTTGGGCGAAGCGCTCAGGCCGGAGTTCAAGACCTACGCGGCACAGATTGTGGCCAACGCCAAAGTACTGGCTGCGACTTTGCAGATGGCTGGCTTCCGTATCGTCTCCGGAGGGACTGACAACCATTTGATGCTGGTCGATGTCTTCGAGAAGGGCATCTTGGGCTCCGAGGCCGAGCTGGCGCTGGGCAAGGCCGGCATCACGGTGAACAAGAATACGATCCCCTACGACGTGAATCCGCCGATGAAGGCTTCGGGCATTCGCATCGGCACGCCCGCGCTGACCACGCGCGGCATGAAGGAGCCGGAGATGGTGGTGATTGGCGCGTGGATCGCTAAAGCCCTGGTGCAGCGCAACGACGATGCGGCGCTGGAGCAGATTCGCAAAGAGGTGGCCGAACTGGCCAACCGCTTCCCGCTTTATGCGTGGCGGCGGGCGCCCCGGACGTAGACCTGTGCTTCGTGGTCTCCCACCCTAGATCACCCCAACGACGAAGACCTGTCGTTGGGGACCCCGAAGCCGCAAAAACACAAACGCGGCGAGAGTGGGACACCCAGAGATATGCGATTTTCCAAAACGCAATTTGCCGGCGCGCGCCGGATGGTGGCTCCAATTCAATCTCAACTTTCCGAGGCTCAATAATGAAGCGTCTGACCGTTTTGCCGAATGCACTCGTCGCTCGCGGGATTGTCCTCACCGCAATCGCCGCCGCGCTGCTCTCCGTCTGCGAAGCCGCGCCCGCTCCCATCATCCTCACCGGCGCAGACCGCCGGCCCGCCACCTCGCTCAATGGCGAGTGGGGCGCGATTGTCGATCCGTATTTTTCCGGCCTGTTCAGCTTTCATCACCAGGAGAAGTCGGACGGCTGGTTCATGAACAATAAGTACACGCGGGGTGAGTCAGCCCTCCACGAGTACGACTTTTCCAGGGCTCCCAAGCTAAAGGTGCCCGCCGACTGGAACACGCAGCGCGAGTCGCTTTTCTTCTATGAGGGGCCTGTCTGGTACGAGCGCGATTTTACTTATCAGCCCAAGGAGCATACGCGCGTCTTCCTCCACATAGGCGCGGCCAACTATCACTCCTGGTTCTGGGTCAACGGCAAGAAGGTCTGCGAGCACGAGGGCGGCTACACTAGCTTCAACTGCGAGGTTACGGCTGTCGTTCATGCCGGGGGAAATTTTGTGGTGGCCGCAGTGGACAACACGCGCCACGAGGACGGCGTTCCCACGCTCGAAACCGATTGGTGGAACTATGGCGGCCTCACGCGCTCAGTCTCGCTGATCGAGGTTCCGGAGGCGTTTATCGATCAGTACGATCTGCACCTGAGCCGCGCCGAGGATTCGGTCATCGAGGGTTGGGTTCACGTCGAAGGCAGTCAGCCGGGCGCGAAGGTCGAGGTAGAGATTCCCGAGTTAGCCGCCAAGACCACCGCGGCGGTGGGCCAGGACGGACGCGCCGCGATTCATTTCAGCGTGAAGGGACTGGTGCGCTGGTCGCCGGAGATGCCGAAGCTCTATAAGGTCGCAGTGAGCGCCGGGCAGGATTCCATCGACGAGCTGATGGGCTTCCGGACAGTAGAGGTGCGCGGAACCGAGATTTTATTGAATGGCAAGCCGATCTTTCTGCGCGGCATCTCCATCCATGCCGAGGCGCCCTTCCGCGGCGGCCGCGCAAACACGGACAAGGACGCGGAGACGCTGCTGGGATGGGCGAAGGAGCTGGGCTGCAACTTTGTGCGCCTGGCGCACTATCCCCACGATGAAACCATGCTGCGCGCCGCCGACCGCATGGGACTGCTGGTGTGGTCGGAAAATCCGGTCTATTGGGCGTTGCAGTTCGACAATCCGAAAGTTCTGGCCAAGGCCGAGCAGCAGTTAGAAGAGGAGATAGGAACCTCGCGCAATCACGCCGCCATCATCCTGTGGTCGATGGCCAATGAAACACCGAACACCGAGGCGCGGACCCGCTTTATTGAAACCGAGGCCGCTCATGCGCGCGAGCTTGACCCCACGCGGCTGATTACCGCGGCGCTGCTGGTGCGCGGCGAGGGACACACCAAGATCATCGACGATCCGCTGGGCAAGGCGCTGGACATAATCGGCTTCAATGAATACATCGGCTGGTATGAAGGGCATCCGGAGAGCGCGGATACAACCGAGTGGCGCGTAGAGTACCAGAAACCCCTGATCGTGAGCGAGTTTGGCGGCGGCGCCAAGGCCGGACTGCACGGAGGCGAGAACGAGCGCTGGACTGAGGAGTATCAGGCCAATATATACCGCCATCAATTCGGAATGCTCAACCGGATACCGCAACTGAGAGGCATGAGCCCGTGGATACTGATGGATTTTCGTTCGCCAAACCGGCCCTTGACGGGCATCCAGGATGAGTTCAACCGCAAGGGACTTATCTCCGATCAAGGGCAGAAAAAGCAGGCATTCTTCATTCTGCAAAAGGCCTACAAAGAGAAAACCGTCGGCAGGCCGGAATGAATTAGCCAGGATAGCGCCTGGATAAGATGGCCAATGGATTAGCGAAACTGTGCAAATGCGGGTTTGTGAGTTATGCTTGACTCATGGTTATTGATTCCATCCTTGCACAAATCGACGCAGAAATTGCAAAGCTCACGCAGGTTCGCTCCCTGCTGGCTAACACCGGTAAAATCGCCGCCACGATCACTGAGCGCCTAACCAAGAAGCCCGCGAAGGCTGCCAAGCCAGCAAAGGTCGCCAAGGCTGCTAAAGTTGCCAAGGCCGCCAAGCCTGCCAAGGTTGCCAAAACCAAGAAGCGCCGCACGCTCAGCCCTGAGGCTCGCCAGCGGATTGCCGATGCGCAGCGCAAGCGCTGGGCAGCACAGAAAGCCAAGGCCTAGCAAGAAGCATAGCCAGGGGCGAGACTTGCCTTCACGGCGCGGCAAGTCAACCTGCGCGCTGTGGCGAGTTATAGCCCCGCAATTACCAGCATGCGCGGCTCGGTCATCTCTTCGATAGCCGAGCGGATGCCTTCCCGTCCCAGCCCCGAGTCCTTGACGCCGCCGAAGGGCATGGGGTCGAGGCGCCAGCTTGGCGTGTCGCCAACGATCAGCGCGCCCACTTCGAGCTCGCGATAAGCGGTAAGGATGTGGCCGGCATCGCGGGTGAGCAGGCCGGCTTGCAGGCCAAACTTTGAATGGTTCACATCAGCCAGCGCCTGTTCAAAGTCCTCGTAAGGTTCGATAGCCAGCACCGGGCCGAAGACCTCCTCGTCGCGCACCTTCATGCCCGGCTTGGTTCCGGTCAGGATCGCCGGCGTCACCACGGAGCCACGGCGCTCGCCGCCGGCCACCAGCTTGGCGCCGCCCTCGACAGCCTCCTTGATCCAGGACTCCACGCGCTCGGCGTCGGCCAGCCGGATCAACGGACTCACTTCGGTAGCCTCCAGGGATGGGTCGCCCACCGCCATATTGTCGGCCGCCTCTACCACCTTCCACATGAAGGTCTGGAAGATGCTGCGCTCCACAAAAACCCGCTGCACGCTCACGCAGGACTGGCCGGCGTAAGCGAAGGCCGCGTGCGCTGTGCGGAGAGCCGCTTCGTCCAGATCCGGCCAATCCCCATGGACGATCAGTGCTGCATTGCCGCCCAGCTCCAGCAGGACGCGCTTGCGCCCAGAGCGGGCCTTCAGCTCCCAGCCGACCTGGGATGAGCCGGTAAAGCTGACCAGCTTGATGCTGTCTTCCTTTTCGGCCAGCCAGGCGGTGTCAGCGTTGCGCAGCGGCAGCACTGCCAGCGCCTCCGCCGGCCAGCCGGCCTTCAGAATCACCTCGCCCAAGGCCAGCGCGGTAAACGGGGTTTGAGGCGCGGGCTTCAGAATCACAGGGCAGCCGGCGGCGATGGCGGGCGCCAACTTGTGCGCCACCAGATTCAGCGGGAAGTTGAAGGGCGTAATGGCCAGCACCGGTCCCACTGGAAAGCGCTGCACCAGCCCCCAGCGGCCTTCGTTGCCCTCCATCAAGTCCAGCGGAAGGCTCTCGCCGCCCAGCCTTGAGGCCTCCTCGGCCGCGGTCTTGAAGGTGAGCACGGCGCGATCCACCTCAGACCGCGCCATACGCACCGGCTTGCCTGCTTCGGCGACGATCAATTGCGCGAAGCGCTCCTTCTGCTCAATGAGAGCAGCGGCCACGTCCTCCAGAATCTCGCGACGCTTCCAGCGCGGCAGGGCGCGGGCGCGGCGCAGGCTGGCCACGGCGTGATGCACGGCTTGGCGCGCGTCGGCGCGGGTGGCTATGGTCACCCGCCCAACCAGCCCCTGGTCCCAGGGCGAGCGCACATCGAGGGCGTCGCCCTCCGTCCACTCCTTGCCGCAGAGCAAAAATCCCGTTTGTGTTCCTGGCCGCATCTTCATGGCGTTCGACTCCTCGTCCGTCTCTGCTGTGGATTTTACAGCGATGGGGCGGGAAGAGCGCAGTTTTATCGGGCGCCATCTGCCCGTCTTGCCGGAATGAACTCCCGGCGCGGTACACTGTTCCCCTATGATTCACGATGGCCGCAGCCGCAAACTCCCTTTTGATCCCGACGAGGCGCTGGCGCATTTGCGCGAGAACGACGCCAAACTGGGCGCGCTGATCGACCGCGCCGGCCCGTTCACCCTCCGGCTTGACTCTTTGCAATCGCCGTTTGAGTCGCTGCTGGAGTCGATCCTATATCAGCAACTGAACGGCAAGGCCGCGGCCACCATCCACCGGCGCGTCCGCGAATACTATGGCGGCAACCCGGCCCCGCAATTACTGCTCGATACGCCGGATGAAGTCCTGCGGGCGGCGGGAGTCTCCGGCAACAAATCGCGCGCCCTGAAAGACCTGGCCGCTCGCACGCTGGATGGAACGGTTCCCACCCATGCGGCGATTCGCAAAATGTCCGACGCGGAGATCGTTGAGCGGCTGACTGAGGTGCGCGGCATTGGCCCGTGGACGGTGGAGATGCTCTTGATTTTTCGCATGGGCCGCCCAGACGTGCTGCCGGTGACCGACTACGGCGTGCGCAAGGGCTTCGCGCTGACTTTTCAGCGCGTGCCCAAGACCCGGCCCCTGGCCGCGGAAGACCTGCCCAAGCCGGATGTACTGCTCAAAAGAGGAAAGCGCTGGGCACCGTTCCGCTCGGTGGCCAGTTGGTACCTGTGGCGAGCCTGCGATCTGGCGAAAAACGCAGTACCGGCTGGGCGGTCAAGCCAGTAATCGCCTTGGCATTCTCTACCGTCACTTCCTCAGCGGAAGTCATGATCTACATCGCTTTTACATGGCCTTTTTGCTGTTTCCTTATTAAAATGGCCTCAAGCAGCATCCTTGCTGGAATACGGTCATCAATAATGAAAGGAAAACGATCTGCCCCGAACGCTGCTTTCCCCTCTATTCCTTGCATTATTCCCCCGTGTTGCTTCATGAGTTGGAGGTCGTATGACGCTCTATTGCCGCTCTTGCGGCTTATCAAACTTCCGCGCTGCGCATTTCCGTTTCCGGTTGTCGGATCTGGCGCGGCTGCTCATCTTGCGCTTGCCTGTGCGTTGCTTGACTTGCGAGGAAAGGACGTATACCTCCCTCAAACAATTCCTCAAACTGCGCAAAGAGCGCCAAGGGGGCATCAGGGAGCGTCGCGGCCCTCTGTAGCTCCTGTAGCGAAGTTGCTTGCTTCACCCCGCAGCGGCAAAATGCTATAGGCTCATAGATGTATGGAAATCTCCTGTAGCCGCTGCCACCAGACCGTCCAGGCCGAGAACTGCTACTGCCCCGTCTGCGGTTTGCCGCAACTGGTCTACGCGACCGACGGAGCCCCCGGACAAGCCCAGCAGGAGCGCTGGAACCAGGCCACGCGGGATGCAAGCAGCGTCGATTGGAAGCCGGCATTGCGCGCCGCTCTGATGATGGCGATTCCCGCCGGAGTGCTCTCCAGCGAGGCCTCGCAAGCGGGACATCTGGGTCTGATCTGGATGGCCACAGCCGCGGGGTTGGCCGTGATGTTCTATGCGCGCGGCCAGCGGCCGGCATGGATCACCCTCGGAGCCGGCGCCCGCATTGGCCTGGTCACCGGCCTGCTGGGCGCATGGCTGGCCTTTGCCGTCAGCGGCGGCGCCTTGTTTGTCGATCGATTTGTTCTCCACCAATCCAGCCAGATGGATGCGGTGTACAAGACCTACGTCGACGCACTCCGGCAACAGACCCATGAAAAGATGGCGATGATGGGGCCAGCGGACGCCACGGAGTTTCGGCTCGAACTGGCTCCGTTCAAAGCCGCGATATTGTCGCCGGAAGGCCATGCCGGAATCTGGGCAGGCTCCATTGCAGTCAGCTCCTTGTTCTTGCTCCTCTTCGCCGTCGCCGGAGGCGCATTGGGAGCGCGCCTGCTGGCTCGCACCCGCAGGCCGGAGGTCTAGTTGAAAGTCATGGGTGCCCCATCCTTTTGCGTTTTTTGCGAAAGGGTGGGAATCATCAACCCTTCACCGGCCTGCTTCATAACACGTGATTTCCGGCCTCGCTCAACACCCTGGATTCCGCCCTATTTCTCCACAACTTGCCCGCGGGCACGAAACCCTCGTATCATCCTGCCAGAGACAGGCCGAGAGTACCTTCATGAGCGAAACCGAAAGCAAATCTTCCCTGCGCACCAAGGGCAGGCTGATGTCCGCCTCCGAGGTCGAGCGCACCCTGGTGCGCCTGGCCCACGAGATTGTCGAAAAGAGCAACGGCAGCGAAGACCTCGCCCTGGTCGGCATCCGGCGGCGCGGCGTTCCGCTGGCCGAGCGCCTGGGCAAGCTCATCTCCGCCATCGAGAAGCGCCCCGTCGCGACCGGCATCCTCGACATTCAGTTTTACCGCGACGATCTCTCCACCACAGGCGTGCGCCCCGTGGTCACTCCCGGCGCCATCGGCATCGACATCAACGGCCGCGACGTGGTGCTCTGCGACGACGTGCTCTACACCGGTCGCACCATCCGCGCCGCGCTCGACGCCCTCTTCGATCACGGCCGTCCGCGCCGCGTGCAACTGGCCGTCCTCATCGACCGCGGCCATCGCGAGTTGCCCATCGAGGCCACCTACATCGGCCGCCGCGTCCCCACCAGCAGCCGTGAGATCATCGAGGTCAAGTTTCAGGAGGTTGATAGCGACGAACAGGTTCTGCTCGTCGAACGCGTGGACTGAAACCGCAGTTGTCAGTTGTCAGTTGTCAGTTCTCAGCCAAAACCCGAGAGCTAAAAACTGAGAACTGAAAACTAAGAACTGAGAACTGTTATTTATGACCCTGACCACCACCAAAACCCGACGAACGCTTGCCACTCCGCCCGTCGCGGCCTCGCCGTTTCCCTACAACCCCGGCTCGCTGCTCTCTGCCCAGGACCTGACTCTCGAAGCCGTGAGCCATCTTCTCGCCCGCGCCACGGCTCTCGAAAACCAAGACCCGCTCACCCGCGCCCGCATCTTGGCCAAGCGCCGCATCGCGCTGCTCTTTTACGAGTCCTCCACCCGCACCCGCACCAGCTTTGAGCTGGCCGCCAAGGGACTGGGCGCCGACACGACGCTGGTCTCCGACAAGTCTTCCAGCATTGAAAAGGGCGAGTCGCTCAAAGACACTGGCCTGACCTTGCGCGCCTTGGGCGCCGAGGCGATCATTATCCGCCATCCCAGCTCCGGCGCGGCCTGGCAGCTCGAAGCCGAGACCCGCCTGCCCGTCCTCAACGCCGGCGACGGCATGCACGAGCATCCCACCCAGGCTCTCCTCGACCTGCGCACCATGCTGGCTCACCTGCGCCCCGGCGTCGAAGAGATCACCGCCGAAACCCTCTCCGGCGTCACGGTCAGCATCACCGGCGACATCCTCCACAGCCGCGTCGCTCGCTCGAATATGCTGTTGCTGCCTCGCCTCGGCGCGCGCGTGGTCCTCTGCGGCCCGCCAGCCCTGCTGCCCGAAGTCGCTGCCCAGGCCGGCCCCGGCATCGAAATCGTCCGGGATTTCGAAGCTGCCCTCCGCCAGTCGCAAGTGGTGATGATGCTGCGCATCCAGGCCGAGCGCCTGGCCGGCCTGCAACTCGACCTCGACGAGTACAAGGCCGTCTACCAGCTCACCGGCCAGCGCCTCGCCGCCTTCGCTCCCACAGCCTTAGTGCTCCATCCCGGCCCCATCATCCGCGGCCTGGAGCTGACGGCAGGCGTAGCAGACGGCCCGCAATCCGCGATCCTGGAGCAGGTTAAGAACGGCGTCGCCATCCGCATGGCGGTCGTCGAGCGCGCGCTGGCCGCAGACCAAGGAGGCCGCGCATGACGGCTCTGATCATTCGTGGCGGCCATCTGATCGACCCCGCCGGCGGCGTCGATACCCTCAAGGACATTCTCCTCAAGGACGGTCGCGTCGCCGAGATCGCCGGTCCCGGCAAGCTGAAGCACACCGAAGACGCCGTAGTTCTCGACGCCACCGGCCTTACCGTCGCTCCCGGCCTCATCGATCTGCACGTCCATCTGCGCGAGCCGGGCCAGGGCTACAAGGAGACCATCGCCACCGGCACGGCCGCGGCCGCCGCGGGAGGTTTTACCTCGGTTGCCGCGATGCCGAACACCAGCCCGGTCAACGACTCGCCCGAAACCACCCGCTGGATGCAGGCGCCGGAGCGCGGCGCGGTCGTCCGCGTCTTTCCTATCGCCGCGGCCACGCGCGGCTCCAAGGGCGAGGCCATTAACGACTACGCCGCCCTCAAGGCCGCCGGAGCAGTAGCCGTCAGCGACGACGGTCTGCCCATCCTCAAGGACAACATCATGCGCGAGGCGCTGGCCGCCGCCGCCCGCATGGGTCTCACCGTCATCCAGCACGCCGAGGATACGCGCCTCACCCACATCGGCGACAAGGTCGCCAGCATGAACGCCGGTCCGACGGCCTTCAAGCTCGGTTTGCGCGGCTGGCCGAACGAGGCCGAGTCCGGCCTCGTCGAGCGCGACATTCGACTGGTCAGCGAGCTGCGCGAGGCCCGCCCCCACCTGCACGTCGCCCACATCTCCACCGCCGCCGCGCTGAATGCTGTCCGCCAGGCCCGCCGCAACGGATTGCGCGTCACCTGCGAGGTCGCCCCCCACCACTTCCTGCTCACTGACGAACACGTCGGCCTCTACGACACCAACGCCAAGATGTGCCCGCCGCTGCGCTCCGCCGCCGACCGCGACGCGCTGATCGAGGCTCTGCTCGACGGAGTCGTCGACGCTATCGCCACCGACCACGCCCCTCACGCCGTCCACGAGAAGGAGGTTGAGTTCGAGCGCGCCCCCAACGGCATCATCGGCTTGGAAACCGCTCTCGGCCTCTCGCTCCGCTGGCTGCACCACGAGTGGAAGATGCCGCTGGGCCGCGTCTTGAACCTGCTCAGCGCCCAGCCCGCCGCCCTTCTTGGATTGAAGGGCCGCGGCACCCTCGCCGTCGGCAGTTACGCCGACGTGCTCGTCTTTGACCCCAAAGCCGAGTGGACCTACCACGCCCGTGAAGGCAAATCGAAGTCCCGCAACACGCCCTTCGACGGCTTCGCGATGCAAGGCCGCGTCCGCTGGACGATCAGCGAAGGCCGCATCGCCTACGACTCCGCGCTTTGAAAGGGAGTGGTATTTGCGTGGTTTGAGATGAACTATTTACATCCGCGCATAAGATAAACACGAAAATGCGCAAGAATGGCGCACCCAGGCTCAACGGCCCGGGGCGGATGCAGCCGGACGCGGGTGAGAGGCCGTGCTTCCCTCGGTCATTTGCAACGCCCACTTGATCGCTTCAAAGTACATCTTGCGAACGTCGGGGTCCTGCCAGGACTCCTCCGTGTGGCCGAGCGTCGAATAGAAGACGCGGCCTTTGCCGTACATCTTGCTCCATGCCACGGGAAAGTCGTGGTCGGCGCGGTGGATCTTTGGGTTGGGGCTGTAGTCCAGCCGGGAAGGATCAAGGCTGAGCAGCACGTTCACTTTGTCGCGCGACCAGCTCTTCGGCTGATAGATCTCGTCGTACTTCACGAAGGCTGCCGGAAGGTGGCGCACCGCCGGGAAATTGGGGTCTTCGTTGAGGATCGGCGCATTGAAGGTCATCCAGGGATGCTCGTCGAACCAGCCGCCGAGCATCTCTCCGTACTCCGGCCAGGTGTAGTTTGTGTCCAGCGCGGAGTGGATTCCGACAAAGCCCTTGCCGTCGTCTTTGATGAACGACATCATGTCCTGCTTCTGGCTTGCGTCCATGTCGAGTTCGCCGCTGGTGCTGGCAAAGATCAGCAGATCAAAGTAGTTGAGATTCTTCGCGTTTCTCGGCAGCTCCTTCTTGGTGAGCAGCTTGGTGTCGGTGCGCATCTTGGTATCCCACAGGCCGCTCTCCTTGCCCATGTTGTAGATGGCGGCCATCGTCGCCGAAACGGAGTCATGCTCCCAGTCCTTGGTCTGGCCAATCACCAGCACATGTTTCATGCGAACCTCTTTGGCGCGCGGCGCGGGCGGCAACGGGTTGCCGGCGGTCTGGGCTTGAACGCGATTGCTCTGGCCGAGGAGAGCAAGGCTAATCAGAACGGATAGAAGAAAGCGGCAACTGCTAAATCTGCGCATGGAGTCTCCTCTGGGTATTATTACCCTTGCCCGGAGGGTTGGGGCAACCGGCATGGATAGAGAGATTCCAGAAAGGGTGATTGAGGTTGGTGGTCTCCCAGGTCCGAAAATCTGGACCTGGGGCACCCGGCGCAGGGCACATGGATGGGATCGCGCAAACGGAGTCCACCCGTGGCGTCTGAATTGATCTATCCCGAAATGTACCTCCGATAACAGCAATCCGTTATAAGGAAGCTATCACACCGCAAAATCAATAAATCCGCGCTGGGGGTCGGTGGAGACTAGTTTCACCGTCACCTTGTCGCCCACGTCCAGGCCCTTGCCGCCACTGACTACCATACCATCCACGTGAGGGTCGAGGGTGCGGACAAAGGTGCCATATTTGTTGACGCCGGTAACGATGGCTGGGAAGCTCTGGCCGATGCGCTTCGCTAGCACGACGGCGGCGATGCGCTTCTGCATCTCGCGCTCCACCTTGCGGGCGTTGTCCTCCATCAGCGTGCAGTGGACGGCGATGGCGTTGAGATCGTCGGCGGAGTAGGGCTGCGGCGCCTTGGCCAGCCACGCCTTCATCAGCCGCTGCGTCACCATGTCGGGGAAGCGGCGGTTGGGGGCGGTCGAGTGGGTGTAGTCTTGCACGGCTAGTCCGAAGTGGCCGGGCGAAACCTCATTCGGCTTCACCAGCACGTACTCGCCGGGGCCCATCAGCTTGACCGTGGCCAGGGAGAGGTCGGGAAAGTGGTCGGGGTCCTTCTGCTTCTGGGCGACCAGGAAATCATTGAGAGCCTTGGAGTCCGGCTCGGCGGGTAGCGTAGTTCCCAGGTTTGCGGCCATCTCGACGATGCGGTCCCAGCGCTTGGGCGTGCGCACGATGCGGCGGATGGAAGCGACGTTGGCCGCCTCGAAGGTGCGGGCGATGACGCCGTTGGCCGCCACCATGAATTCTTCAATCAGCGAAGTAGCGCGGTTCTTCTCCAGGCGCGCAATTTCGATGGCCTGCTCGGCCAGCATCACCGGACGGGTCTCGATGGTCTCCAAATCAAGAGCCCCGTGCTGGAATCTTCCGCCGACCATGCGCTGCGCCGCTGCGTCCTGGAGCTTGAGCTGGGAAGCTAGATCGGCGTTGGCGGCCACCTTGGCCGGCGCCGGCCCCTTGCCTTCGAGCCAGGCTCCCACGGCGTTGTAAGCCAGTTGCGCGCGGTTGCGGACCAGTGCGCGATAGGCGTTGCCGTCGGAGGCCGTGCCCGCCTGGTCCACGGCATACTCGATGACCACCGCGATGCGATCTTCGTTCTCGTTGAGCGAGGTGATGCCTTCGGAGAGCTCAGAGGGCAGCATGGGGAAGACCTTGACGCCGGTGTAAACCGAGGTCGTCTCGCCCTTGGCGTGCGAGTCGATGATTGTGTCCTGATGCACACGGCAGTCCACGTCGGCGACGCCGATCAGCACGCGGATGCGGCCATCGGGGAGTTGCTCGGCCCACTCGATCTGATCTAAATCTCGGGACGTATCGTTGTCGATGGAGGACCAGAGCAGCTTGCGGAGGTCCTGGATTCCGGCAACGGCAGGCATCTCCGCATGATGAGCCTGAATCGCGGCCAGCTCTGAGTCGGTTCCGGCGGGATAATCGGGCTGGAAACCGTGTTCGATCATCGCGGCATGGGCCGCGGCAACAAGATTGAAGTGAATCGGGTGGCCGTTCGACATCGGGTATTTGGCTCCTTCAAACTGAAAGGCCAGCCTATCACGCCGGGGGGATGTATGGCGTGAAAGGACTAATGCTTGTTGAGGTCAAAGTTCCCACCCTTTTCGCCAAGAGCGCGAAAAGGATGGGGCACCCAGATTTTGTAGGATACCGTTTCGTGCTTTTCTATTGAATGCCCAGGTCGGTAAGCACCTTGGGCTTGGCTTCGTCGACGACCAGCAGGTTGTGGCAGGCCGAGCAGTCCTGGGTGATGCTCGTGCCGTCCTTGGCCGCGTGGCTGCCGTCATGGCAGCGGAAGCAGCCGGGATAGTCCATGTGGCCGATGTGGTTGGGATGCGTTCCCCACGTCACCTTCATAAAGGGAAAGACGTTCTGGCTGTAAAGGACCACCAGTTGGTCGCCCGCGGCCTTCACCAGCGCAGCCTTCGCGGCCAGCACTTCAGGATGCTCGGAACGATAGAAGGCTACGAGCTCTGCGGGAATCTTCACACTTGCTTCGGCTTCACTCGCGTAGTTAGCCTTGAGCAGCTCCAGGCTCTTCTTGTGAACCCATGGCAGATCGGGCGAGACCGCGCCCTCGGCCATGGCCCGGTTGAGCGCGTCTTCCGCGGTGACGAAGGTGTGCGCCGCGCGGTTGTGGCAGTCGATGCAATCCATCACCCGCCGCTCGCCCTGTGGCACTCCGCTGCCAGCCGGCAAGGTTGTAAAAACCGTCTCAGAGCCGTCCTCATTGCGCTTCTGTACCCATGGGATCGAGGTGCGGGTTGGGTCGGTGGCGACATACTCGATGTGGCCCAGATGCACGCCGTGAATGCCGGTGAGATGCGAGAGTGAATCGCGCCCGCCCAAATGCAGGACAACCACCGACTGCGTCTCGGTGTTCTTTTCGTCGTCGGCAAAGGCGGACTTGACCAGCAGCTTTTCACCGATGAAGCGGGCCGGCGTGTGGCAGCCCTCGCAGATATACCGCGCCGGGCGCAGGCTTTCGACCGGCGATGGAATCGGTGTGGGATAGCGATCAAAGGTGACTTCAAGAAGCTGCTTGGTGCCGTTCACCTTAGCGGAAAAGTACGCTTCCGCGCCCGAGCCGATGTGGCAATCCACACACGCCACATGGGAGTGCGCGGAGATCTTGTAGGCGGTGTACTCGGGGTGCATCACGTGGCAGCTCTGGCCGCAGAATTGCGGAGAATCCATGTAGGACGCGCCGCGATAACTGGCCACCGACACCACCAGCAGGTTGGTAATGGTGGCCACCAGCACGATGTCCAGCCCGTGGCGGAAGATGCGGTCGTTCAGATCGATTTTGGGAAATTCTGCCGGAATCTGCCCAGCCTGTTGCAGCTTTCTGCGGCGCAGATACAGGCCCACGGGAATCAGAATCAGTCCGGCAATGAACAGAGCCGGCAGAAGCAGAAAGAAGATGATGCCGAGATATGGATTGTCATTGGGCCGGCCGAATATCTCCACCAGCCAATAGGCGATCATGGTCACGCCGGAGGCAGTGGTGATCGCTCCGCCGGCAAGGCTGATGGGATTGTTGCCGAAAAACAGCGCCGGCCGCACCCAGTTCTCACGGAATTTTTGCAACACTGGCAACTTATCCCCCTGCTCTCAAATGGACGGCCCGCCGATAACGGCGGGCCTGATCACACATTCCATCTCAATTGTACTTCCTATTTCAAGCCCTTGTAGTAAGTCACCGCATCCTTGATCTGCGCGTCGGTGAGTCCCGCAACGGGCTTCATCTTGCCCTTGCCGTTCTTGACGGAGGCAACCATCTCCGGCACAGTGAGCTTCTGAATTGCCGGGTCGGAGACTGGCTTTATGCCCATCATCTTGGCCATCCCGGCACTGGGAACGCCGGCCGAGCCATGGCAACTCTGGCACTTGGCTTTGTAGGTCGCTTCGCCGCCGGATTGGGCGAAGCACACGGCGCTGGCCAGTGACACTACAACGGCCAACACCAACTGGGAACGAATCATCTTTGTCATAGCGAGACTCCTTGAGTTTGCCGGCCGGCTTGCGCGGGAGAAGCACCGGCCGAGCGTTTTCTTCTTCATACTACAACCCGGCAACAGCGATGAGTCGCCAGGGTTGCAACCAGGATGGCAAGAGAAACCATCTCACACGAAACGGCGCAGCCCCTTGCATTCGGGAACTGCGCCGATGGTTAAAGGACCAGGCCCCGTCAGAACTCGTAATGCATACTCATGGTCACGTTGTTGGCATGAAAGTTCCGGGGCGCGGTCTCACCGGCCGGCGATATGTTCATGCCGGTCTGGTTAGGCAGTGAAGCACATGAAACGGGGGTTACAGGAGCCGTAGGCGTGGGGTTCGCGGTGCTGCACAGCGGCGCACCGGAAGGACCGCCTTCGCCGTAGCCGTAGAAGTTGTACACAGCCTTCCAGGTCAATCCGGGATGAACTGTCCATACAACATTCACGAAAGGAGACTGATATGTGGACACCAGGGAACCCGCGACATCGCGAGGATCGTTATAGAAGCGGCTGCCGTTCACCGAATTGATGTTGTAGCCGATGTTGGATTTGAGGGTTTTAACCGGCGACAAAGTCAAGGCCGCCGACCCGGATTGCGTGGGAGCATGCATGAAGTCCAGGACTGGCCCGAAATCGTAGCCCGACCTGCCGGCGCTCGTGGCTGGGCACGTCGTGCCGCTGGGGGTCGAGGCGGCAACAGGCAAAGCAGCAGAAGCACCCCCCAGGTAGCAGATGTTGTCCGCCATGTATACGTCGCTGTAGGCGTAGTTGACGTCGATGCCATAGCGATCGTTGGGGAACAGCTGCGCGCCCAAGCCCAGGACGCGGCTGTAGTCCACGTGATCGAGCGGGCCGGCGTAGGCCGGGCCGCCTGACGCCGCCACGCCAGCCTGATCGTTGTTCGTGTTGTTGTGGTGCTCCACGTCGTTGTAGGCGCCCGAGAGCACAGCCCATGATTTAGGCCTGAAGATCGTATGTACCCGGTACTGCTTGGTCTGCCGCGGGGTCAACGGGGTAAAGGCGTTGTCGTTGTAGAGCATCTCGAAGCTGCCATTGATGTTCCAATTGGCGGTCGGACGCAGAGCCGCGTTCAGGGTTCCACCAGTCTGGTTTATTTTTACGGTTCCGCCGGTCGTCGCATTCACGGGCAACGGAACGTCGCCGGGATTGCCGCCGGGATCAACAGGTGGACCGGCGCTGTATAGGTTCTCCGCAATCATATGCGCTTGGTAGCGATAGGTGAGCGAGAGCGTGATGCGCGAACTTGCGTCCCAGGTTCCAGTCAGGTTGTTGGTCAGGAACCGCTGGCCGAAGTAAGCCGGCTGCGAGGCGCCGATGGCCGCACTGCCTTCAAAACTGGAGGCGGTTGTCGGAGTCAGCGTACCCGCGTAGTTGATGGTTTCATTGTTCGCGGTCGCGGGCGTCGACAGAGTGGTCCCGCTCGTCATGCTGGAGGTTCCCGGCTGGTGGACGTTCGAGAAGCTAATCTGATCGTCGAGGTTGAAATTCTTCATCGCCTGCCAGACGACGCCATAGTCGGCGGCAACTACCTCACGCTTTGCGTTCGCGTTGCCCACAACCGTGATAGATCGGGTCGTTTTGGTCAGGCCCTGGAAGCTGTCGTAGTAGTTGGGCAGGTTCATATTCGCGTTGGTGTAGCGGAAATCGCCGTTCATCGCGATGTTCTTGATGCTGGAGCTTTGCAGCCGGAGAATCTCCGTGGGATAGAGAATGCGCGTCGGCTGCGTGCGCTGATAGCTGGAAATCACAGCGCATGCCGGATTGATGACCGGCAGGCCACCCGGAGTCTGCGGGGCCGACAGGATGGGTGTGGTGCCGATGCTGTTTGCAGTGCAGGAGCTGCTGCTGGCGTAGGGCGTCATGGCGTCGTAACTCGCAAAGAGAGCAACTTTGGTTCCATCCGGCTCCTGCACGTTGAAATAGCTGGGATCCATGGTGAAGTAGGAGTCCGCCTTGTAGTGGTCGACCTGTTCTTCAAAGGTGAGCTTGGTGTCCCGAACGGGCTTCCAATCGATCGCGCCAGTGAAATCGTCTGTGCTGTTGCGCTGATATTCCTGGAGCAGAACATCCAAAGATCCGCCTATCTGATAACCGCTCGGTGTCAGGCTCGGTCCCTGGAAGATATTATGCGAGTATTCCACCCGATAGGTGACCGTGGAGAGCGGAAAGAGCGTGAGGTTGGTGTCCATCATGCGGCGCACGGTGTTGAACAAAAAAGGCGATTGGTTCACCTGCGGCCACGCATACGGGGTTGTCGAGCCGGTGACGGGAATCGACTGCCCGCTGGGGATATTCGGGTTGCCCAGCAGGTCATAGTCGAAGTACTGGCGGTCGCGACGGAAGGTTCCTGAGAACTCGTAGATATTGCCCTTGTAAAAACTCAGTTTGGAGAAGCTGTTCGGATCGCCGCCGAAGCCGGTGCCAAAGGCGCTGAGGCTGTCGATCAGGGTATGCTTGTTCTCCGGAAGAGCGCGCATCTCAAAGGTTTCGCCCAGCACACGCGGCCCGGATTCCATATTGACCAGCGTGCTGTACATGGCCGAGCTGCCGGTAAGGCCGACGAGATGCCCGCCCAGGTCCACACTCTGATGGATGGCGTACCCTTGCGGGGCGGCAATCTGCGTTTCCGGGGCCGGGAGCGGCACAGCGGGCGTCGGATTCTGGGCGGCAGCGCTGCCCGTCATCAGCAAAATGGCCACTCCGATGCCCCCAGCGATGCGCTGGACCATTGCGGGAGAGGGCTGTTGATGTTGATTGGACAGCCGGGAAAACCAGCCTATCTTCGTCATGTGAGGCCTCACTTCAAAAAACATTGTTGCTGAGATCTAAATCTTGAACTGGTGTGCCGATTTTCTACGGAATGCGTGCCGCGCTATCCGATGGATATGGAGGGCGCGGCGCACTTCCGGACTCCTACCTGAGGAACGCCGCATTCATGTTCGAGCCATGAATGTAGGTGTGGCAGCCAGTGCATGGCTGCAACTCGTCCGATCCGGCGCCCATCCCGTGAACCGTGGCGTTCGCTACCCGGCTATGGCACTGGTTGCACAACGTGTTGATCGACGGCATGTTCAGCAGCCGGGCGTTCTGAGATCCATGAGGTGTGTGGCAGGCCATGCACCCCTCGGCCTTGACCGCGGCGTGCTCGTACACGTAAGGTCCGCGCACCTCGGCGTGGCACTTGGTGCAGATCGCATTCTGATCAGCCGTGGACTTGATGTTGTTGTTCCCGAAGGTGCCGTGAACGTCATGACAGTCGTTGCACTGGACCAGGCCTTCGTTCACCTTGTGGTGGAAGGGCATGGAGAACGCCGGCTTCACATCGGTGTGGCACTGGAAGCAGAGCGCGGGCTGGGCAGCCTTGAGCAGATGATCCGGGGCGCCGGCCGCATGGATGCTGTGGCAGCCAAGGCAACTCACATTTGCCTTGGCGTGCGGAGAACGATCGAAGTTGGGATGCGTTCCCGCGTGGCAGCTCTGGCACTTGGCATCCACCTCTTTGGCGGAAGCCTTGCCTGGATTGAAAATCTTGCTTACGTCGCCGCCGCCGTCCACGTGCCCCTTGCCCGCCCCGTGGCAGTTCTCGCAGGTGACCCCCGCCGAGTTGCCGTGCATCAGAGCCATCTTGGTGTGCGGGTTGTCGGCAAACTTCTTGGCCACCTCGCCGTGGCAGGTTGCGCAGGTTTCGCTGCCTACAAAATCCGTGGGCGCGGCATCCTTGACCTGCGCGGGGGCCGGCTTATCGCCGGGCGCCTGAGCCGCCAATACTGGAACGCACAATACACCTGCGCCCAGCAACAACATCAAACACGCTCGCAACCCCGGCCTCTTGCCCGGAACCGCACTGATCGACAACTGCGCGACAGGCCCATCTCTATGCATCGAATACCACCTTTGGTGCTCTCATGAGCGACTTCTGCAAACAATCATACTGGCGTCCGGCAACTCAAAGCGGCAGATTCCCCAAGGAACGCCGGTTTGGCGACGGGTGTGACGGTCACGCTGTTGCGGAAAGCACTCTTGGTGCGGAGCATCACTTCATGACCGGATGATTACGTTTTCGTCATCTTTGTTGCGGTGACGCACGTCACATACGATGGAGATATCGATTGCCCCCTTTGGTTTCCTGTTCCGTAGTGACATGGATTCCCAAATGCGTTCATTTTTTCATACACACCGCTGCGCAGCCAAGGAAATTGAATTCCCTCGTCGAATGCACTGCCTCTCCCCTGGAACCGGCAACACCGGAATGGAGGAGACACTCCTCCCGGCAGAACAACATGATTCCAGCTTTGTCGCTGTGCAAAACTGAACACTTTCAGCTTCGTGAGATGAGTTTTCGGCAAATCAGGGAGTTCTTCCGGCTTTCAACCGCCACTGTTTCCCTTTGCCGCGAAACCGGCGGCATGACCAGCAATGGAACTGGAATGCTGCGTGGATTGAATTTACTTGCCGGGCGGAATCCTCCGTATTGCCGGAGCCCCGGATAGACGTGAGGCCCATCACATCCATAGCTCATACGGCTCCGGCAAACTCTATTCAGGCAAGAGTCTCGTCCACTGGAGGCACAGAGCGTTTTCACTTCGGACCGGCCCATGCGGCAGAGTGCAGGGTTGAGTCAACGGCCGATGTGAAGGCATGGAACCAGTGGCGGGCGGTTCACGAGCATGGCGCACACAGAGAACCCGGCAGGAGCGCAAGCGCGACAGAAGCACATCGCACGGCAGATTCCGGTGGGATGCGCGGTCTGCGGCAATCGCCGCCCCGGCTGGTTCTGCTCCCTGGGCAGCGCCGTACTGGCCGATCTGGAACTGGTCACCAGCACCATCTCACTGCCCGCGCAGGCTCCGCTCTTCACCCAGGGCGAGGATGCGAGCTGCCTTTATCTGATCTGCGGCGGCTATCTCAAGCTCACCGCGGGCCAGCACAAGGACCGGCAGATGATCGTCCGGGTGGCTGGACCGGGCTCCATGCTGGGCCTCTACGCGGTTCTCTCCCACGGCGTCTACGAGGTTTCGGCCGAAACGCTGACCGCCGCCCAACTCCGCCCGGTGGAGCGCGAGCGCTTCCAAACCTTCCTGCGCAGCCACAAGGAGGCGCAGATGCGCGCCGTCCAGTGCATCTGCCAGGAGTACCGCTTCGCCTTGCAGGACGCCTGCCGCATCGCCCTTTCCGAGACCGTCGCCGCCCGCCTGGGACGCCTGCTGCTGGAGCTGGCACACCAGATCGGAGAACACCTGAATGGGGGCGGATACCGCTTCCCGCTGCTGCTCACCCACGAAGAGATGGCCTCCATGGCCAGCACCACCCGCGAAACCGTCACCCGCACATTGGGCCAGTTCCGCAAAGACGGCTGGATCTCCATCGAAGATTCCCTGGTTACGCTTCACGAGCCGGAACGGCTGCAAACGCTGACTTAAAGCCCGCGCACCTTTTTATTCACGCTCTCCACGGCCTGTCTGCCGAGTCCAAGAGCTATCATCGTAATAGTGGTAGTGGACAGTAAACAGTGAACAGTAGTCAGTTCCGGGGACGGAACCATCTTGAATCTGTCCACTGACCCCTGTTGAGGCTGGAGTTCATGGCATATATGACCCGTCTTGTGGTTGTTGTTTCTGTTTTTCTGCTCTCAGGCTGCTCTGTTGTGGCGCAGAATCTCTCCCCGGCACCGGTTCCGGCCGCGGCCCAGCCCGCCGTTACCTCGGCGGAAAGCCCGGCTATCCACGATTTCCAGAAGATCGAAGACGCCTGGGACGACGCCATCGACCAGCGCGACCAGTACGCCCTGGAACTGGTGCTCTCTCCCTTGTTCATGGATGTTTCCGCCTCGGGCGACTTCACCACTCGTAACCAGCAACTGGCCCTGCTGATCACCGGCGAGGACAAGACGCTCCATCTGGAGCAGAGGGTAATCACCGTGCGCATGCTGGGCGACATTGCAGTGGCCAATGGCACCTATGAGCTGCGCCGCAAGGCCGGCTTAGCGCCAGTGGAGGAAAAGGGCGTCTTCACCCACGTCTTTGAGCGCGCGCGCGGCGGCTGGCTGTGCATCAACTCCCAGCGCACCAAGCTCCCCGCGGACTCCAGTTCCAAGGCTAAAAAGCAGACCGGCGCCGAAGCGCCCTTCCACATCCCGATTCCGCTCTTCGGCAAAAGCGAGAAGGACAAGTAGTCAGTATAGTGAATGCGCAAGGGTGGCGTTCCTTCTGTTTGGTGACCCATCCAGTAGAGGCATGGCTGGTCTTTGGTGATGATCTGCGCGTGCCCAAACCTGAGGCGCTGCTCAAAAGAGGAAGGCGCTGGGCACCTTTCAGTTCCTTGACTAGTTGGTATTGATGACGGTCCTGCGATCTGGCTAAGGACACAGCCTCTGCCAGCCGATAAAGTCTACAATGGGTCCAATAGTCCGGCACACCGGCAGAGGTTCTCATGGCGGCTAGTAAACGGTTTATCTGCATTCACGGTCACTTTTATCAGCCGCCGCGCGAGAATCCCTGGCTGGAGACGGTGGAGACGCAGGACACGGCCGCGCCCTATCACGACTGGAACGAGCGCATCTGCGCGGAGTGCTACTCGACCAACGGCGCGGCGCGCATCGTCAATAACAAGAACAAGATCACACGCATCGTGAACAACTACGCGCGCATCAGCTTCAACTTCGGCCCCACGCTGTTGAGCTGGCTGATGGAGAACGCGCCGCGCACCTACCGCATGATTCTGGACGGCGAACAGCGCAGCCGCAAGAGCTACCGCGGCCACAGTTCTGCCATGGCGCAGGTTTACAACCACATCATCCTGCCGCTGGCCAGCCGCCACGACCGCATCACGCAGATTCGCTGGGGCATCGCCGACTACCAGCACCACTACGGCATCCTGCCCGAGGGTATGTGGCTGGCCGAGACTGCGGCCGACAACGAATCGCTGGAGCTGCTGGCCCAGGAAGGCATCAAGTTCACGGTGCTAGCGCCGCACCAGTGCAAACGCATCCGCAGCTTGAAGGACGGCGGGGGCTGGACCGAGACTCCCAACGCCAGCGTGGACACCACCCACCCCTACCTGGTGCGCTTCAGCTCCGGCCTCTCGATTGCCGTCTTTTTCTACGACGGCCCCACCTCGCGAGCCATCGCCTTCGAGGGTCTGCTCAACTCCGGTGAGAGCCTTGCCGCGCGGCTCAAGGGCGGCTTCAAAGACAACGCGCAGCCGCAACTGGTCCATGTGGCGACGGATGGGGAATCGTACGGCCACCACCATAAGTACGGCGAAATGGCTCTGGCCTATGCGCTGCGCATGCTCGAAGGAGACCCGACCGTCAAGCTGACCAACTACGGCTGTTTTCTGGAACGGTTTCCCCCCGAATACGAAGCCGAGATCGTCGAAAACACCTCCTGGAGCTGCGTGCATGGCATCGAGCGCTGGCGCTCCAACTGCGGCTGCAATGGCGGCAAGCCGGGCTACAACCAGGCTTGGCGCGCGCCGCTCCGCCAGGCGCTGAATGAACTGCGCGACTCGCTCGTCCCGCTTACCGAGCAGGAGGGCGCCAAGCTCTTCAACGACGTTTGGGCCGCCCGCGATGGATACATCGAGGCCATGCTCGACCACAGCCCGCAGACGGTAGAGCAGTTCTTCCGCAAGCACCAGCTCCGCGTCCTCACGGAGCCGGAGCGCGTGCGCGGGCTGGAATTGATGGAGATGCAGCGCCACGCCCAGTTGATGTTCACCAGTTGCGGGTGGTTCTTCGATGACATTTCCGGCATTGAGACCGTGCAGATCATCGCTTATGCCGCGCGGGTGCTGCAACTAGCCCGGGAGGCATTTGGCGAACTGGCCGCGCCGCTGGAACCGGCGTTTCTGGCTCGCATGGCGGAAGCCCGCTCGAATGTGGCCGCGGCCGGCGACGGCGCCAAAATCTACAAGGAGCAGGTCAGCGCCAAGCAGTTGGGCCTGGAACAGGTCGCGGCCCACTACGCCATCAGTTCCATCTTCTCCTCCTTTGCCGAGGAGACCGACCTCTTCTGCTTCCGCGTCTGGCGCAACTCCTACGAGATGTACACTTCCGGCCGGGGGCGGCTCGCCCTGGGCAGGGTTAAGATTGTCGGCGCCATCACCGGCAAGCAGCGGAGCTTCTCCTTTGCCGTCCTGCACTTTGGCGACCAGAACATCACCGCCGCCGTCAAGGCCTATGAGCCGGAGGACGCGGCCGCATTTGAAGCCTTTGCCAGCCAGGCCGCGGGATACGTGCAGCGCGCCGACTTCCCCGAAGCGATTCGCCTGCTCGACCGCTACTACGGCCACATGGACTACTCGCTCACCTCGCTCTTCACCGACGAGCAGCGGCGCATCGTGCAGCTCATCCTCAACACCACGCTCTCCGACATCGAGAACTCCCTCACAGCCATCTACCGGGACCACGCCAGCCTCTTGCACTATCTCTCCCAGGCCGGCCTGCCCAAGCCGCCCGCCCTCACCCTGGCGGCCGGCTTTGCCATCAACGCCGGGCTGCGCCGCGCTTTGGAGGCCGACCGCGTTGACCAGCCCCAACTGCGCTCCTTTCTCTCGCTGGCCAAAGCCGACCAGGTTCCGCTGGACACGGCCACGCTCTCCTACATCGCTGACGGGCGCATGAAGCGCGTCATGATCGAGCTGCAAATCTCCTCCGGTTCGCTGGAGACGCTGGAGCGGGCGCTCGCCTTGGGCCGCATGCTGGCCGAGTTGCCCTTCGATCTGAATTTATGGCAGGCGCAGAACGTCTGGTACGAGATTCTGCGCACCTCGAAATACGCCCTTACCGCTCTCGATGCCGACAATCGCCCGCTGTGGGAGAAGAACTTCAGCGAACTAGGCGCCTGTCTCTCCATCGACTACGCCGCCATCAGCGACCAGTATCCCACTGCGGCGACTACGGGGGATTAGCTGGCGGGCTATGAATCCACCTTGTGCAGCTTTCCGCCTTTCAGCGTAAAACGCTCGCCGCGCCAGACGATGGTGTTGCCGGCAAAGCCCGCAACCCAGACTCCCACGGTGACCAGATCCCGAAGCGGCAGTAGCCAGAGGCTGGGCAGAACCTGGCGGTCACCGAGCACCTCTGCGCCCACTGTCATGGCCAGTGCGAGCCGTAGAAAGAAGCTCAACCCCAGCAGCCACAGGCTCAGCGGGCTGACTCCGCTGGCCAGCACATTAAGGAGCGCCCAGCCCATACCGTGAGTGAAGACGAGTCCAACATAGCCCCAGGGCCGCGCGTCGCGGACCGTCCGCGCCCAGCGCAACTGGTGATCGAGGAAGCCGCGCCAGCCGTAGGCCGCAATGTTCGTCTCGACCACCTCGGCGGAGAGCGCCACGCGGTAGCCGGCCTTGTCCACGCGCGCGCCCAGTTCGTAATCGTCGGCCAGGTGATCGACCAGGACTTGCAGGCCGCTGATCCTGTCGAGAGCTTCGCGGCTGACCGCCAGCGTGGAGCCGAGGCCGTAGTGCAGGCCGCCCTCCAGCCACATCGACAGCAGCACCCCAGCCTGGAAGTCGGTGGCGATTCCCAGCGCCTCCAGCCTTGAAGGCAACGTGCCGTGCGCTCGGCCACGGTAAAGCGCGGTCACCAGGCCAACTTGTTGCGCGGCCTTGCCGTTGTGCTCAGCTGGGGCGAAGCAAGCCATCACCCTCTCTAGATAGCGTGGCGAGACGGTAAGGTCCGAGTCGTTGATGAGTATGAAATCAAACCGGGTGCAAGCTGCGAGTTGAACCAGCGTGCTGACCTTGCCGTTCGTTCCCAGCCGTTCCGGGCACACGATCAACCGAATAGCCCGGTTGGGAAACTCAGCAATCAACTGCTCGACGGCTGCCGCGGCCGGGTCGGAGAGCGAAGAGACCCCGAAGAGCAGCTCAAACTCGCCCGTGTACGACTGAATGCAGTGGCTGCGGAAGGCGTCGATCATGCCGGGGTCCAGGCCCTTGAGCGACTTGAGCACGCTCACGCCAGGCGTAAAGGCCGCCAACGGTGCGCGCCGCGCCGCCAGAAAGACCCGCGCCGCCACCATGGCAGCCAGGTAATAGCCCATGCCAGCCACGGCCATCCCGGTGGTGAAGATTGCCACGGATTGCGCCAACGCGTGCGTCATCACAGGGACAAGAATACAGTTTCCAGCTGCCTCACTCGTAGCGGAGCGCCTCGATGGGGTCCATGGAAGCGGCCTTCCAGGCTGGGTAGATGCCGAAGATGAGGCCGATGAGGCAGGAGACAACGAAGGCGATGGTGACCCACACCGGCGAAAGCGCCGCGTGCAGGAAGGAGACTGCATAGTGCAAAACCAGCGTAAAGAGCGCTCCGGCCAGGATGCCGATGATCCCGCCCACCACGCAAAGGGTTACCGCTTCCAGTGTGAACTGGAGCAGGATGTTCTTCCTGGTTGCGCCGATGGCCTTGCGTACGCCGATTTCGCGAGTGCGTTCTGTCACCGAGACCAGCATGATATTCATCACGCCCACGCCGCCCACCATCAGGCCGACGGAGGAGACCGCAACCATGAAGAGAAAGAGGCCGCCTGTTAGCGAATTCCACAGGCGGGTCAGCGAGTCGGGACCGAAAATCGCGAAGTTGTCGTCCTGCTCCAGCCTGACACCGCGGCGGATGCGCAGCAGTTCGCGAATCTCTTCGATTACCAATGCCTTGTGGGCGGGATCGTCATATTTCACGGTAATCCAGAAATCCTTCAGCTCGGGATGAAGCTGACGGAAGGTCTCCAGCGGAAAGTAGGCGGAGTTATCCTGCGTGTTGCGGCCGCTGCCGAAGGGCTGGGGCTGCGTGTCGAGGACGCCGATGACGGTAAAGATGCTGCCTTCGCAATCGACATCCTTGCCGAGGGGATCTTCGCCGGGAAAGAGATCCTCGGCGGCATCATGGCCCAGCACAACCACCTTGGCGCTGCGCTCCTCCTCGGAGTCAGTCCATATCCGGCCCTCTGTAAGCTCAATATCGGCGGTCTCCTTGACCTCCGTCGTAGAGCCGTTCAGGATGGTGTTCTGGATTTTGTGAGCGCCATGCTTGAGCGAAACGCTTCCGATGCCAAGCTGGAAATTCTGCGAGGTCAGGCCGGGATCGACGGCGGCGACATAGGGCAGACTGCGCATAGCGATGGCATCTTCATAGGTCAGCCTCTTGCGGTTGAGTTCCTCGGTGGTGGGCCGCTTTCCAAAGGGCTCAAAATGGAAGACCCACAAAGCGTTGGTGCCCAGTGTGTTGACGAAGGACGCGATATTGGTATTGAGTCCGTTAATCGCAGAGGAAATCAGAATCACCGTGGCGATGCCGATGCTGATGCCCAGAATGGTCAGGCCGGAGCGCAGCTTGTTCTTGCGCAGCGTATCGAGCGCCAGCAGTACGGATTCTTTTGAATCGCTCAGTCTCATGCTTATAGCTCCGCTCTCAGGGCAACGATGGGATCAAGGCTGGCGGCCTTGTAGGCCGGATAGACGCCAAAAAACAGGCCGACGGCCGTGGCCACAAACAGACCGACCAGGATCGACCAGAGCGCTACCACGGAGGGGAAGGAGATCAGCAGCGTAATTACCTTGGCCACAGCAATTCCAGCGACGACGCCAATCATGCCTCCGGCCAGCGACATGGTGCCGGACTCGATCAAAAACTGCAACAGGATGTCCTTGCGCCGCGCGCCGAGGGCCTTTCGGATGCCGATCTCGCGAGTGCGCTCTGTGACCGATACCAGCATGATGTTCATGATGACGATGCCGCCAATCACCAGGGAGACGGCAGCGATGGCAGCTACCACGGCGCCAAAGTTATTCAGCACCTTGCTCAACATATTCTGAAAGGTGGCGCTGGTATCCACCGAAAAGGTGTCCGGCGTGCCCGGCGCCAGGTGGCGGCGCGCGCGCATAATGACGCGCAGCTCATCGGAGACCGCATCGATTACCTCACCGCCGCCACCGGCATCGGCGAAGATCGACAGACTGCCTTGCGCCCCATATCCGTGAAGAAATGCCGTCAGAGGAATGGCCACCCAGTTATCCATGCTTTGACCCATCATCTTGCCCTGGCATTCGCCCACTCCAACCACCGTGTATGGAGAGCCATCGACGCGAATCTCCTTGCCGAGCGGGTCGCCATAGCCAAGCACATTGTCCACAATGTCGCAACCGACGATGGCGACGCGGGTGCTGTGCTCGTCCTCGACCTCCGTGAACGAGCGGCCAGAGTCGATATTCATATTGGAAAGCGCCGGCATCGTCCAGGTCCAGCCGCGAACAGCCGTGTCCGTCGTTGACTTGGTCTGGTAGACGACCTTGCCGGTCTGATTGCTGCGCGACGCGCCGACTGAGACGCAGGAGCGGCATTCATCCAGGATGGCCCTGTAATCGTCGAAGGTGACGTCTTTTCGCTTCTGGAAGTCGAGGTACTCCTCGATGGTGATAAAGGTTTGCGGCATTTTGCTGACCGTGACCACACTCGCGCCGTAGGTATTGATCTTGGCGGTCACAAATGCTTTTGCGCCGTTGGTCAACGTGACCACCATGATCACGGAGGCCACGCCAATGACCATGCCCAGCAGCGTGAGGATGGTCCGCATCTTATTGGCCCACAATGACTGGAGCGCGAGTTTCAAGGCCTCGGTGAAGAGCATGGTCCCGCTTTCTGTTCTGCCTGTCTTAATGGATGTTGCGGAGATACCTCCTGGCGCCAGGAATCTTCGCTATTGCTATGGACGTGACACCCGCCCATTAGGCCGCTTACCGCAGCTGGAAACAAGGCATGGCCGAGGCGGTTTCGCCCTTTTTGATACGCAAAGCGGCGTCGGCAGGTTCCGGGACTCTCACCATATCCGAAAAACTCGTCAACACACACATTGTCAGAAAACTTTCAGATCCCGCTTGGCGTAGCATGGATGGACGCGCACTTTCGTGCCCGATATTGATCTGAATCCGCAACCGGCTCTCTCACCGGAGGCCCCATGATCCGCGCCAACTCTCGGCTTGCGCTGCCGGCTTGACCGGCCGGAAGAGCCACAGGTTGAGCAGCACAAAGAGCAGCCCACCGACAGTGAACTTGAGCCAGATGGGGGCGTGCGAGGGCGAGAAGAAGCCTTCCAGAGAGCCGGCAATCACCAGCAGCGGAATAATGCCGCTGACCAGCCGTGTGGCTTCGACGCCGCCGCGGGCGACCGACTCTCTCCAGCGCAGCGCGCCCGGAAAGAGCATGGCATGGCCGAGGCGGAAGCCAGCCCCGCCGGCGATGAGGATCGATGGCAGTTCCAGCGAGCCGTGCGGCGCGACAAAGCTCCAAAGTAATAGCGACATATCGTAATGGTGGCAGGCCGCGCCGATCACGCCCAGCATCATGCCGTTCACGTAGAGCGAGAATAAGGTGCCGAGGCCAAAAACAATTCCCCCGGCAAAAGAGATAAAGCAGACCGAGAGATTGTTGGTCATGATAGCGCTGGAGGCCATCGGCGCCACGCTGACCACGGACTCTGTCCACATGGTGTGGCGCTCCATGGTGGCGATCATCTCCGGGCCGACGTAGTGACGCATGAACTCGGGGCGCGCGTTGGTGAGCGCCGCGCCCAGCAATCCAAAGGCCACGGAGACGGCGAGCGCGGCGGCGATGTAGCCGATCTGGCGCTGGAAGATGGCGGGGTATTCGTCGCGCAGGAAGAGGAAGAGGGTGAGAAGACTGGCCTTGCGGCCGGAGTAGATGATATGGTGAGCGCGAGCCAACAATTGATTCACATGCTGCGCGTAGGTGCGCGAGGTTGAGTCCTGGCGCAGAACGGAGAGGTCGGCTGCCACCTGGCGGTAGAGCAGGGCCAGTTCTTGCAACTCCGCGCGGGAGAGCTGGCCCAGGCCGCTTGCGTCGCATTGGGCCAACAGAGCCGAGAGCCGGTCCCAGTGGGGCCGGCGCTTGAGAATCCACTGGTTGGAGAGGATTTGCGCCATGGAGATGAATTCAGACCAGCTTAACATCGACACCCCGGAACTGGTGGAAATCGAGATGCCGCTGGCCGGCATCGGCAGCCGTTTTATCGCTCTGCTGGTCGATATGCTGATCTGGTTCGCCGGCTTTCTGGTGCTTGTGATCCTCTTCGCCGTATTCGCACCAGGAGTCGAAGCTTTCTCAAAAATCTCCGCGCAATGGGGCGTCGCCCTCGTTATTTTCATCGTATTTCTGCTCTTCTGGGGCTACTTCACACTCTTTGAGGCCTTCTGGAACGGGCGCACGCCGGGCAAGCGCGTGGCCCGGATTCGCGTGATTCAGCGCTCCGGCCGCGCCATCGGCCTTTTCGAGTCGATGGCCCGCAACCTGGTTCGCTATATCGATATGCAACCCTTCCCGTTCTACGCCGTGGGGGTGATTGCGATCTTCGTCACCCGCCAGCACCAGCGGCTGGGCGACCTGGCGGCGGGCTCTCTGGTAGTGCGGGATCGCGCCGTGGAAGAGCCCGCGTGGAGCGATTCGGGAGCGCGAACCTTCACTGCGCAGAGCTTTGCCCCCAGCGCCCCGGCGCCGGAGCCGCATTTGGCTTTTTCCCTGCCGGTTACCGGCATTGCGAAGCTCTCGTCCACGGACCTGGAGGTGATGGAGGGGTTTTTCGCGCGCAGACTGGACATGAGCCTGTTCACGCGCCAGGCGCTGGCTGAGCGAATCGCCCAAGCGATCCAGGCGAAATCCGGACTGGAGCAGCCCGCCGGCGCCAGCGTGGAGACTTTTCTGGAAGTCACGGCCCGTCAACTGCGGGATCAGGCGCGGATGCAATAGAAATAGGCAGGATGAACTCGTTCGAGAAGTGGCTTAGCTAGCTTGCTTCCGGGATTCGGTGGCAATTTCCATCGCCAGCAACTCCGCCAGCGCCCGCTCCGGACAGATGTGCCGGGACTCCAACCGAGCCAGCTCCCTGTCTGTTTCCACCGCCGAGGCGATGGTCATGAAGCAGTAGAGGCAGCGGGTGTTGTAGGTTCCGTTCTCGTTTTGGGTGCGGCTGTACATCGTTCCTCGGAAACTGCCAAAAGTTAGAATGATATTAGACGGCCTTGGATTTCTCCGACGTGACCCGTATCACGGGATATTCATTCGCGCTCTGTCGCGGATTCTATCTTTCCAGGAACCATTTACAGGGTGATGCCCTGGTTGGGGTTGCGGCGCATTTGCCAGCAGGCGCTCAGTCCGGCCTGGGGAAAGAGCGATACCGAGCAGGGCGCGTCGATGGAGCCGAGGTAGTCGAACTCCTGCTTGTTGCCCTTGAGCGGAATCGTCAGGTAGCGGTTGACGGTCACTTTGGAGGTGAGCGACCCGCGCAGTTTGAAGATCGCCCAATCGCCGCCATAAGTAGCCACAAACACCGCTGCCAGCACCACAATCGTTCGTAGCAACCAATGCACAAGCCAACGCATCATGCGGATTCAGCCTTTCTACTCGATTGAATGGGCAAGCGCCAGCACTGATCTACTCTGGAATACCCTCTTCCGAGAATAGCTTGCCGCGTGGGCGGAGGGGAAGTCCGCCGGCTGTCGATGGCTCAAACAAGGGTCAGGCTATGGAAACCGTTTGGCTCCGATTCAGGCTGGGCGTGATACGTAGAAGCAATTTCTCCCTTTCGCCTTGGCCTGGTATAAGGCATCGTCGGCAGACTTCAACAAAGCCTCCTCATCGAGTCCTCCCGCGTCCGACGTGTCAACTCCGACACTGACGGAGACCGGGATTTCACGCCCGGCAAAGGGAACCGGCTGGGCCAGCGACTTGACGATCTTAGCAGCAATCCGCTCCGCCATTTGCGGATCGTGCATATCAACGAGCAGAACGACAAACTCGTCGCCTCCTATTCTGGCGACAGTGTCGCTTATTCGTACGGCCTGCATGAGGCGACCGGCGGTCACGCGCAAGACCTCATCGCCGGCTTGGTGGCCAAATGAATCGTTGATCTCCTTAAATTTGTCGATATCGACCATCAGAAGAGCCAGGCCCGTTTGATGGCGCTTGGCAGACTTCCATGCCGCAGTCAGCCGATCATCCAACAGCAGCCGGGTTGCCAGCCCTGTCAAGGCATCGTGCAGAGCCATATGGCGAAAACGCTCTTCACTTTTGCGAAGCAGGACGGTTTGTTCCACGACGCGCTTTCTGAGCACAATCACCCAGGCCAGCGCGAGCAGTGTACCCGCCAGCACCAATGCCAAAATCACCAGCGCATGAGCCGGCGTCCACCAGGAAGGCCCTCGCAGAATGACAATATCCCGTGGCGAACGCATGAGAATCCGAAAGCTTTTCGGCACGGCCATTCCTTCGCCGATCGCGCTCCTCTGCGCATCGAGCTGAACGGAACAGATTCCCGTGACGCGCAGAAGGCTTCCGATCTTCCATGCATCTGCTTCCTCTCCCTCCAGGTCTTTGGGCAGAGCCACAGCAAAGACATTTTTTTCCGAGGCAAACAGAAGGTTGGTTTCGGAATCTCCAATATCTTTACCGATCAACTGGCCGTCGATCTGGATTAGTTCAGAGTTATGATTGCCGAGCAGAGCTTGCTCGGCGGTTACGCGCTCGGCGGCAACCGGGCTGCCGCTGGCTCTGCTTCTGTACATTGCATTCGAGAGGACGGGCGCGCCATCCTCGGCTGCGACGAATCCCACAACATCTACATCGTCGCCCACTGCGACATGGTCTTCCTGGGCCGTTTGCGCGCAGATTCCGCGTGTCTCGTCGCGTATGCAGAGCAGCGAGCCGGGCCACTGCAGGGTCACTCTGCCGCGCAGGTGCACACGGTGAAACGAAGCATCGACCTGGTCCCAGCGCAATAACTTGTCGACGGGAATGGCGGGCAGCTTGAAAGAATCGTCCGGCGGGATCTCCACAATGGTTATTGCGGACAGGTTTGGGCACATGAGGCGGACGCCGATCATTTGCAGTCTGGTGTTGAACATCGGTCCGGCATTGGCATGGACGCGCACTCTTGCGTCGACCAGTCCGGAATAGTTAGCGCCCGCCTCCTTGACCATGACAACAGTCACGGTTCCACCGTCCATGGCCAACTGCAGCGCGACGTTATGTTCGTACTCGACAAAGGAACGAATGACGCCCTCCGCCTCGATCCACTGGCTGTCTAAGATGCCGGTCTCCATGAGAGTCAGGCTTGGCCGGGGAGGGTTTGCCGGAAGAACGGAGTGACCAACCACCTTGATCTGGGGGTGTGCAATGATGGGACCAAACTCTCCGGCGCCGCTGACGCCATGTACATCCACCAATGTTCCAGGGGAGAGATCCCCGATCAAGCCCTCGACAGCTTCGACATAAATCGTTCCGGTCGCATCGTGAACGAACAAGGAAGCGCGATGGGAGCCGATGCTTGGATCGTAGTAGGTGACCACCCCCCACAGATGGACAGGATAGGCGCGCGCAGCTTGTTCGCTGGTGAGACTGTGCGCCTGGCGCGCCGTGGTGAGCGTGGGCAACTTGTCCGGGAGTTCCTTTGTGGATTGGGCATGTGCCGCCGGTCCCGCAAACAAGAGACCTGCAAAGAAAAGACCTGCAAACAGGAAAGCTTCCAATACATACAGGGGCCGGAGGCAGACCGGCAGGAAGCAGACCTCCGCTCGCTTCTCCCTGCAAAGGCTGGTCGCGTTCTTCACCCGAACGCGCCGCTCTCCGCTCTTTCCAATCGCAACTGAGGTCTCAAGTCTCAAACCGTGTTGCCAGCCTCCCGCAGGCGAATGCTCCGGTGATCTTACATCAGAAACCAAAGCACAGGGGTCATATCGGCCGGGGTGGAGCTGGGCTTCCGTTTATTTTCCCTTATTTTACGCTTGTCCCCAATGCCCAGAAGTGCGCTTTGGCTCGTATCGTCTCCCCTACGGATACCCGAGGCTGGCCTCATCGTCTTTTAGACGGCGCGCGCACTTGTTTGAATCCAGGACTCCGGCAGACAGGCAATAAGGGCCGGACGTGGAGCGCGTTCGGGAACGACTCGTTTTTGCGGGGCACAACAGGCGCGGTCGAGTTTGGCGAGATCGGCCTGCATCTGCCCGTCGTTGCGCAAGGAAGCGAGTACGGCGGTAAAGACGGAGGCGGCTGAGGGATCGGCGGGGGAGCAGATGCTGTAGTGCATCCACTTGCCCTCGCGGCGCGCGGTGACGATGCCTGCGTTGCGCAGGTAAGCGAGGTGGCGCGAGATTTTCGGCTGGCTCTGGTCGAGAATCTCGACAAAATAACAGACGCAGACCTCGCGGCCGACCATCAGGTTCAGCAGGCGCAGTCGGGTGGTGTCGGCCAGCGCCGCGAAGAGGCTGGCCAGGCCGATCGATGGGGAGCAGCAGCCCATGAATTCATTATATACGTGTTGACAAATATGTGCATGTATCATATATTTGCTTAAGCGTATGTGAGGCGCGAAAAATGGATACGAAGACTCTGGTGCAGGAAAAATACGGCGCCGCGGCGCGGGAAGTGCGCAAGAGCGGCAGTGTAGCCTGCGGCGATCCGTCGCTGCGTTGTTGCGATCCGATCACGACCAACCTTTATAACGAAGCCGAGAAGAGCGGACTACCGGCCAGCGCCGTGCTGGCTTCGCTGGGCTGCGGCAACCCGACCGCGCTGATTGAGCTGAAGCCGGGGGAGACGGTGCTCGATCTTGGCTCCGGCGGCGGCATCGACGTGCTGCTCTCGGCCAGGCGGGTGGGGCCAACCGGCAAGGCCTACGGCTTGGACATGACCGACGATATGCTGGCGCTGGCCCGCGAGAACCAGCGGCAGGCGGGGGTGGAGAACGTCGAGTTCCTAAAAGGCGAGATCGAGAAGATTCCCTTGCCCGATTGCTCGGTGGATGTGGTGATCTCCAACTGCGTCATCAATCTTTCGGCCGACAAGGACCGGGTGCTGCGCGAGGCCTTCCGCGTGCTCAAGCCGGGCGGACGCTTTGCCGTCTCCGACATCGTGGTGCGCGGCGAGGTTCCCGACGAGGTGCGCCAGAGTATGCTGCTGTGGGTGGGCTGCGTTGCCGGGGCGCTGGAGGAGAAGGAGTACGTGTCCAAACTCACCCAGGCCGGATTTGCCCGCATCTCCGTCGAGCCGACGCGTGTGCACTCAATCGAGGACGCTCGGCATTTTCTGGTCGAGGCGGGCATCGATGTGGACGCGATCGCCCCGCTGATCGAGAACAAGTTCATGAGCGCCTTTATCCGGGCGACCAAACCGGCTGGCGGGTGCTGTGCGCCGGGCTGCTGCAACTGAGGCATTTTCACTGCTGCTGAAATCTGGGTTTCCCATCCTTTCGCGTTCTTAGCGAAAGGGTGGGAAACCACAACCCCTCACTGCTGTCTTGACGGAGACCATTTCTTATGCGGAAACCCTACAACATTCTCGTCCTGTGCACCGGCAACTCGGCGCGCAGCATCATGGGCGAAGCGCTCTTCAACACCATGGGCGGGGGCCGCTTTCAGGCCTACAGCGCGGGCAGTCATCCCAGCGGGAAGGTAAATCCCTTCGCCATCGAGCAGGTGAGCGCGCTGGGCTACCCGGTCGAGGGTCTGCGCAGCAAGAGCTGGGATGAGTTCGCGCAGTCCGGCGCGCCGGAGATGGACTTCGTCGTCACCGTCTGCGACAAGGCGGCGGGTGAGATGTGCCCGCTGTGGCCGGGCCAGCCGGTCACGGCGCACTGGGGCTTTCCCGATCCGGTTGCCGTCGAAGGCACGGACGAAGAGAAGCGCGCCGCCTTCGCGCAGACGCTGCGCCAGATTCGCACGCGCGTGCAACTGTTTCTCAGCCTGCCGCTGGAGACGCTGGACCGCATGGCCATTGAAAGCCGGATGCGCGCAATCGGCAAGCAGCCGCTGTAACCGCGCTTGCCGCGAAGGAGAGATGGAATGCAGAGGACCTCCGAGCTTTGCTGCCCAGTGCCGGGCAGCCGCAAGCTATCGTTCATCGACCGTTTTCTGACGCTGTGGATCTTTCTCGCCATGGCGGTTGGCGTCGCGCTGGGACGGTTTGTGCCGGTCTTTCCCGCGCTGCTGCAACGCTTCCAGGCGGGAACGACCAACATTCCCATCGCAATTGGCCTGATTCTGATGATGTATCCGCCGCTGGCCAAGGTGCAATATGAGCGGCTGGGCGAGGTCTTTCGCAATCGCAAGGTGCTGGGCCTCTCGCTGCTGCAAAACTGGATCATCGGGCCGGCGCTGATGTTTGCCCTGGCGGTGATCTTTCTGCGCGGCTATCCGGAGTACAGAACCGGACTGATTCTGATTGGCCTCGCGCGCTGCATCGCGATGGTGATTGTGTGGAATGAGCTGGCGCGCGGAGACACCGATTACGCCGCCGGTCTCGTCGCCTTCAACAGCGTCTTCCAGGTGCTCTTCTACAGCGTCTACGCGTGGTTCTTTCTGGCCGTTCTGCCGCCGCTGGTTGGCCTGAAAAGCGTGGTCGTCGATATTCGCATGAGCCAGATCGCCGAGAGCGTCTTCATCTATCTCGGCATTCCGTTTCTCGCCGGAATGCTGACCCGCTTTGTGCTGGTGCGCGCCAAAGGCCGCTCGTGGTACCAGACGCGCTTTGTCCCCGCCATCAGCCCGCTGACGCTGACCGCCCTGCTCTTCACCATCGTGGTGATGTTCAGCCTGAAAGGCAATCTAATTGTCCAGCTTCCGCTGGATGTGCTGCGTATTGCCGTTCCGCTGCTGATCTATTTTGTGGTGATGTTCTTTGTGAGTTTCTGGATGGGACGCAAGGCAGGTGCCGATTACTCGAAGACGGCCACGCTCTCGTTCACCGCGGCGAGCAATAACTTCGAGCTGGCTATCGCGGTTGCGGTCGCGGTCTTCGGCCTCAACTCCGGCGCGGCCTTTGCCGCGGTGATCGGCCCGCTGGTCGAGGTCCCGGCGCTGATTCTGCTGGTGCAGGTTTCGCTGTGGCTGAAGCGAAACTGGTTTGACGAGAAGAGTCCCGCGCAGGCTTGAAGTCTGACCGATTGATGGAATCTCAGCTTCGAGAAGCCGGAACTGGAGCATCCGCACGCTTTTTCATAAAGCGCGAAAAAGTGGCCATTTCCGGCTGAAAACAGCCCCTTTTGGGCCAATAAATGGGCAAAATCCTGGGTTTGCCGTTACTTATTCGTTACTATGCAAGAATTACAAACTATTGGTTCCGTGCTAGTTACAAGCGATCAGAGGGGCAGGAATAAGATTTCCACAAGGTAGGGGGGTGGGGGGTACCCAGTTTTCAGTGGTCAGTTGGCCGTGGTCAGTCAATCCCCGCTCCACCGACTACTGCCATTGTGCGCCGGTGGAGGGTTATTTTACGCAACCACCTGCGTGGGGCAGACGGCGCTTGCGCGCCATGGGGTTCAAGGATTCCCAGGTCCCAAAAGCGGGACCTGAAGCACCCGGCCGTGAATGGATGCCCTTTTCAACTCATAATGTAATTCCTCTGCGCTAGTAAGGGTTTCTGCCAGCCGTGAATGGACGCCCCTCTACAACTAGGCTCGTCCTGGGGCGCGGCAGTAAGTTTCCGTCAGCCGTGAATGGACGCTCTTTTACAACAAACCACAACGTAGCATAACCGCAGCACAGGTTTCCGTCAGCCGTGAATGGACGCCCTTTTACAACTTTACTTGTTCACCTCAGGCGCATCGTTGCGTTTCCGTCAGCCGTGAATGGACGTCCCTCTACAACGAGAGAAAGGGTAGTACAGCGCATTGGAGGGTTTCCGTCAGCCGTGAATGGACGCCCTTCTACAGCTCACGTAGCATCCTAACCCGCGCCTGGTCGTTTCCGTCAGCCGTGAATGGACGCCCTTCTACAGCCGATTCCACCTAACTGTCTGACAGGAAACTGCTTCGCCGCATTGATGCTTCGATAAAGGAGGGAATACAAGCGTTGAGAAATCACGTTTTGTCCATTTTTTCAAATTCGGTGCAAGGGCGAAGCCCAACCGGTAGACTCATATCTTCCGGTAACGCACCTCGGCTGTTTAGACCAGAGGATGGTCGGTTACGCGGCAACCGTGAGGATGCCGTCATTCGCCTATCCGCCCAGTACCCGGCCGCGAAACTACGGGTTCAACTGCCCTGGGGCAGAGGAACCGTCCCGGCCGATAAGCTCCTTCAACCACTGTTGAAAGATATCGAACTTCTTGAATTTACCACCATTTTCAATCTGATGCATCCCCCGCAATGCAATAATCAGACTGGCATTGGAATCTGCGTTGGCGTGATGACCGCAAGCCGTGCACAAAAACACATCCTGAATCGACTTTCCAGCCGCATCTTTCTTGGGACGATTGGCTGGATCTTTATGGCTGCATCTGGCGCAGGTCTGTGAAGTGAACGCCGCAGGAACTTCGATAGGGGCTGGCAATCCCTCTCGCTCCGCCTTGTAGGTAAGCATCTGCTTCAATTTGGTGAACTGGCTTTGCTTGAGGAATCGGCCCATCGTCACGCCCTTGATGGCTTCGATGACAATTTGTGAGCGATTCTCTTTGGCAATAGCAACAATCCGGTTGGCGTACTCTCCCAGAATGATTTCTGCTCGTTTGCCGCGCAGGGAAAACTTGCGCGACTTCTGTTTTCCCTGTTGCTGAATTCGCTTGATCTGCTGTTCGTAGCGCCGCATCTCCGCAGCGAATGCTGAGCCGTCCAGATCGAGATTGGTTTCCAGACGCTTGCCGTGCTGGTCGATCAGCGTCGCTGCTCCTAGTTTTGCAGCTCCGCGGTCGATACCGAGGAAAGTCATAGTTTCAACCTTCGGTGGGTTAAACTCGAAGGCCGCATGAACGTAAAAATCGTAGTCTTCAGCATTGAAGGGGATGGGCTTCTGCTTGTCCGTTGAGATGCGAGAAGAGGTGCGGGCCTTAGCCCTCGATGCAGGCTTTTCCCGCCGCTTCACCACCAGCTTGGCGCTTTGGATGGAGCCGTAAGTCAGGTACTCCTGTTCATGGAATTCTCGACCCAATTCAAGAGGCAGAATCAGGCCGGGGTATTTCTTCCCGCCAAGAGGCTCTTTCGTTTTACAGCTGATGAAGCCGTCCTTGAGTACATTATTCTGCTTGTACCTGTGTTTTTTGGCGAAGAGCCTGACGAGCAGATAGTAGTTTCCATCGCAATAGGCGAGTAAGCAGCCTTGCCCGAACTCATTGTTGGTGAATTCGATGGGGTGGGGCAGAGCGCCTTCTAACTTTTTCAGAACTTGTCCTGCGGCGCGGGAGACGGCCCAGCTGGCGTAGATTTTGCTCAGACGTTTGGCGACGCGAGTTTCGCCTCGTTCCTTTGCTTTGTCGATCTTCTCCTGATGCTGCGGCTTGACGGTGAGCTTTGCCTCCGGGTCTGTGAACTCGCTGTATGCCTTGCGAAACTCCGCGTCTGTCATCGCATCCAGGCTGGAGACTGTGGGCGGATTGGACTCGTTCGCTCCCTTGTACGACTTATTGAAATGGCTCATCAGCATCGCAGCTGCATCCAATTCGAGATAGCGTGTCAAAGGTGCAAGTTCCCAACCCCTCGGAAGAATCGTACGAAGCAGCTTCCTGAGCTTGTACTGGTTAGGGCGAAGTTTTTCTTTTTTGTCAAGTTCTGAGATTTGCTCCAGCAGATCGGGAACAGCCAGCGTCTTTTCGAGCACGGCCTTCAACGCATCGTGATAGTGGGTCATGGCGTACCAGAGCATTGTGCTCTTGTGTCGGGACGGATTGTGAACTTTGAAGCGCGCGGTTTTGAACATAGGCTGGAGTATTACAAGCAGTCTATGCCTGCTGCTTTGTCTCGCGCAACAACGCTATTGTTTATTGGCGCATCGCATAGGATTAAGGGCCTATTGGGTATGAAATCCGTCCCTCCGGGGCTAAAGCCCACGTTGATTCTGTTGGCTTTAAGAGAGGGTTGAAACCCCCTGCTCCCTCCGGCAGTTGCGGCAGGACTGAAGCCGTGCCCTTGCAAAACATCGACCTCATCAGAAAAACCAGAGGGCCAGCCGGATTCGGCTGGCCCTCTGTGTTTCCGCGGAAGGGATGAGTTAGATTTTGACGGAGGCGGCGCGGGGCGAGGTGCCGCTTAGTTCTGCAGCGCGGGCTTCGGCGTAGGCGGCTGCGCCGAGCAGCGCGGCGCGGCTCTCCAGGATGATGCGCACCGGCATATTGATGAGCAACTGGCTCAGGCGTCCCTTGTCTGTGAAGGCCTTCATGAAGCGGCCGTCCTTGAGCTTATCCAGGATGCGCGGGGCGATGCCGCCGCCCACGTAGACGCCGCCCACAGAGAGGATTTTCAGGGCCAGGTTGCCGGTTTCGGCGCCGTATGCGGAGACGAACATATCCATCGCCTTCTCGCAGATTTCGCTTTTGGCCGCCAGCGCCAGCTCGGTAATCACCGCATTGGGATCTTCGGCGGCGAGGCGCTCGGCCAGCCAGACCGGCTCGTCGATGCCGCGAACTTCGCGCAGAAAATCGTAGATGTTGGTCAGCCCTTGGCCGCTAACCACGCGCTCCTGGCTGATGCGACCGCTGTACTTCTGCTTGAGAAAGCGCAGCAGGTCGATCTCGTCTTCGTTGCGGGGCGCGTAGTCGGCGTGGCCGCCCTCAGAGGGATAGGGCGTGTGGCTGTGGCCGTTCCAGATCAGCAGGGCCTCGCCCAGTCCGGTGCCGGCGGCGATCAGGGCGCGATTGCCGATCTGGCTGGCGTCGCCCTCGCTGAGGGTGTAAATCTGGTCGGCGGCGAGCTCGGCCACGCCGTAGCCGTTGGCCTCCAGGTCGTTGATCAGGAAGACGTGATTAATGCCCAGGCTTACTGACAGCTCGCGGCTGTCCAGCGTCCAGGGCAGGTTGGTGAGGCGCAGGCGGCCGTCGCGCACCGGGCCGGGCACGCCGAAGCAGGCCGCGGTAACCGTGAACGCACCCAGAAACTCTTTTACGATCTCTTCCAGGCCGGAGTAATCCTTGGCCGGAAACCGCTCGTCGCGGGAGTATTCCAGTTTTCCATTGATAAAGTCATACAGCGCCAAATGAACCTTGGTGCCGCCTACATCGCCCGCCAGAATCATCTTTCTCTCTCCAAAACTCCACAGCCATCCTCATCCGTTGCGGGAAGAAGCGCGGCTGCGGCCTTATCCAATATGAAGGTAAGTATACCGCTTGCGGGCCAGATCAGTTGGCTGGGCAGCCGTTCCGGATCGTGCGGCCCGGTCAGTACTTCCTTCAAAATGGAGGCTTTATCCTCTCCGGCGGCGAGAAAGAAGACCGAACGGGCGTGGTTGATGACCGGCCAGGTGAGGGTGACGCGCCAGACATCCCGCTGTGGCACGTGGTTGGCGGTCACCAGGCGGCCAACTTCGTGAACGGCCTCGGTGTGCGGGAAGATCGAGGCGGTGTGGCCGTCGCCGCCGATCCCCAGGGCCACCAGATCGAAGCGCGGGCTCTCGGCGCCCTCCAGGCGGAAGTTGTTGCGCAACTCCGACTCGTAGCGGGCCGCGGCTTCGTCCGGCTCCAACTCGCCCTCGATGCGGTGAATCTGCTCAGGGCGGAGGGGCGCATGGTCCAGCAGAGCTTCGCGGGTCATGCGGTAGTTGCTGGCGGGGTCATCGGGAGAGACGCAGCGCTCGTCCACCCAGTAGAGATCGAGCATATCCCAGGGCATACGGTTGCGCCACGGCTGGTCGGGGTCGGCCAAGGCTTCAAAGGCTGCCAGGGGCGTAGAGCCGCCGCTGATGGCGATCCGCGCGCAGCCCTGCGCGGCCACCGCTTCCCCGGCCATCTCTACAAAATACTGCGCGGCCCGGCACGCCAGCGCCGCTGGGTCCGGTTCGACGTAGTACATGATCTGGAGATGCCTGGACATGCGCGCGGGTAATCCTTCGCTTTTATATTACGGTCAAAGGTAACACAAAGGCTGTGCTATGCGACTCATGCAGTTGGTAGCTCCGCGCACTTCTACAATTACCTGCCCAGATAGACCCGGTACTGCTGCTCGATGACGCCGGCGGCGCGGGCCAGCGCCAGCTTGGAGAGGTTGTACTGGTAGAGGCTTTCGACCAGATTGCTTTGCGCGGAGGCGAGCGTGGCTTGCGCCGTGACCAGGGGCAGGTTGTCGTCCACGCCGGCGTTGACGCGGTCGGACTCGTCGGAGAGGGCGCGGGTGGCCAGATCAACGTTGGAGCGGGCGACCTCAACCAGCCTGGCCGTCGCATTCACGTCGAGCAGAGCCGAGCGCACCTGCTGGTCGATGCGGCCGCGCAGGTCGTCGAGCTGGGCGTTGACCGCGTCCAACTGAGCCTGGGCGGCTTCCGTGTCGCCGTGCAGCTTGGCCTCGCGGAAGAGCGGCACGCTGAGCGTGCCCACGGCGGCGAAGTTGCCGTGCGAGCCGGCGCCGCCTACCTGGCTGACCCCGTAATAGCCGCCGAAGCTGAGGCTGGGCAGCCGCTGGCTGCGATAAGCGGCGTGGATGGCCTTCATCTCAACGGCCTGATTTTGCAGGGTCTGGTAGTCTTGGCGATTCTTATAAGCGATGGCCCGGACTTCTTCAGGAGTCTGCGCGGCCAGATCGCTGTAGGGAGCCGGATCGGTGAGGACGATCTTCTGGCCGGGGTCGATGCCGATCTCGCGCTTGAGCTGGATCAGGTTCTTTTCGAGGGCGTTCTGGGCGGCCAGGAGGGCCAGCTCCTGAGCCTGAAGCTGCACCCGCGCCCGCAGTTCGTCCAGATTGGCGGCCGTTCCGGCTTCGTGAGCGTCGTGGGCGTGGCGGACAAGCACCTGGTCCGCGGCTTCCAGGGCCCTGGCGTTGTCCACCTCGCTGGCAGCGGCGATGGCGTGCAGATAGGCCGAGGCCACCTGCTGCACCACCTCGCTGCGGGCCGACATCCTGGTGAAGTGGGCGGCGCGTTCCGCCGCGCCGACAGCCTTCCAGCCAGCGATGACCGGGCCGGAGAAGAGCATCTGGCCAAATTGAATTTTGCCCTCGGTCAGGTCGTCACGAGTGATTTCGGAGAACCCTGGGGGCAACTTGCCGCCGGGAAACAGTGGCGCAAACATTTTGATTGTGTCAGGGCCGAAGCCCATCGCGGCCAGGTTTTGCTGGTGGACGCCGAGGTCGCCAGTGAGGTTGATGGTAGGCAAAAACATTTGCAGGGCTTCGTTTTTTTGCCCCTGGAGCGTTTTCTCGCCGCTTTCGGCTTCCTTGAGGCCCAGATTGTTCTTGAGGCCGAGAGCGATGGCCTCGTCGAGAGAGAGCTTTATAACCTGGTCGGTGGCCGGAAGAGCGGTCACGCTGCCGTAGAAGGCGTTGGCGGCGGAGGTGGGGTTGGGCGCTTGGGCGTGGAGCGGCCCAAACGCGCCCACCAGTATCAGGCCCGCAAGAAAACCCGGCGCCGCCGTCCGCCGGAAGAGAGTATGGTGCGCTCGATTCACTCCTCTTATTCTCTCAGATGAACGAGGAGGCGTGAAGATTTCGCGGAAGGCGGGAAGACAATCCGCGACGGAACCGGGAAAGTTCACGATGCCGGATTCCCGCTCCTTGCGCGGCGAATCAACTCGCGCACCTTGGCAGGATCCTTGCGGCCCGGCGCGGCTTCCACGCCGGAGACCGCATCTACGCCCCAGGGGCGCAGCGCGGCAATGGCTTCGGCCACGTTGGCCGGGGTCAGTCCGCCGGCGGCAATGCGCTTGAACGCTTTTGCGCCCTGGAATACAGTCGCGCGGGCAGCCTCCCAAGCGAAGGGCACGCCGGTGCCGCCTACGGCTGCGGCTATCCGCGAGTCCACCAGCACTGCATCCACGTGCAGGTCTTGGTCGTACTCGGCGATCTGGGTTGCGTGCTGCCCGGCTGTCTCGGCGCTGAAGTGGATCACACGCAGGATGCGCACTTCCGGCCCCAGCCGCTGGTGCAGCCGGGCGGGCAGATCGGGCTCCGCGTCAAAGTGCAGTTGCACGCCGGTAAGGCCGCAGAATTGAACCGTGGAGACGATCTCCTCCAACGCGGCATCGACGAATACGCCAATCTTCTCTATAGTTGCCGGCAGATGCGGAGTGATCGCAGCGACTTCAGCCGGCGTGACGCGGCGCGGACTGGGCACAAAGACAAAGCCCACCGCGTCGGCTTTGGCATCAACAGCCACGAGCGCGTCCTCCAGCGAGGTGTTGCCGCAGATTTTGACCCAGATGCTCATTGGGCTGATCCCTCAGCGGAGGCTCCGGCCAACAGAACCTTGAGCGCCGCGCCGGGGTCAGGCTGGCGCATCAGGCTTTCGCCTATCAGGAAGGCGTCAAAGCCCGCCGCTTGCAGCCGGATCAGGTCTCCGGGCGTCGCGATGCCGCTTTCGGCCACGCGCACCACGGCGGACGGAATCCGCGCCACCAGTTCGAGCGAAGTTTCCAGGCGGACCTGAAAGGTACGAAGGTCGCGGTTGTTCACGCCGATGGCGTCGGCCCCGCTCTCGCCCAACGCGCTGAACACACGGTCCAGCTCCTCAGCCGTGTGCACCTCGACCAGTACGTCAAGGTTGATTGCTCGCGCTGTTTCCGCGAAGCGCTTGAGTTCGCCGTCAGTGAGCGCGGCGGCAATCAGCAAGATGGCGTCTCCGTGGTGCGCGCGAGCTTCAACGATCTGGTACTCGTCAACCGTAAAATCCTTACGCAGGCAGGGCAGCGGAACTGCGGTCGAGGCCAGCTCCAGATTGCGCAGGCTACCCTGAAAGAACGGCTCGTCGGTCAACACGGAGAGCGCCGCCGCGCCGCCGGTAGAGTAGCTCCGCGCCAGCTCAGCCACGACAAAATCGGCGCGAATCAGCCCCTTGGAGGGTGAGGCCTTCTTGATCTCGGCGATGACGGCGGGGCCAGCAGAAGCCTTCCGGCGTAGAGCCGCCACCCAGCCGCGCGGCTGATGCAGAGCGGCCATCCGCTCCAGCTTCGCCAGCGGAACGCGCGCCTTGGCCGCGGCCACGGTGGCCCGCGTCGTCGCCAAAATCTTGTCGAGGTGAGTAGACATACGCTGAGTTGAGTATACGAGGAAGGCAGCGGCCACAACCTATACGAGTACACTGAGACAATTGCGATAGCCATCTCTTCGCAGCGGCGTCAAAACCATATGAAGCACAAGCGGCTGATCTTGAACTTATTCTTTTTCCTGGCAATTGTGTGCTTGCCGGTGGTGGCCCAAACTCCCGTTCCTTCCCTCCCGCAGGTTCCCGTTCTGAGTACACGCACGACTCTGGTTCTTGTTCCCGCTCTGGTCAGGACCAAAGACGGAGCGCCGGTTTTCACGCTCACCGCAAAGGATTTCGTCCTTACCGACGACGGCATTGAACAGAAGATCACGATCGATGAAGAGACAGGCAGCGAGCCGCTGGCGCTGGTGGTTGCGGTTGAAACCGGCGGCGCCGGCTCACGCCAACTCGACAAGTATCGCAACCTGGGCGCCTCGATCGAGGCGGTCATCGGCGGCGTCCCCCACGAGGTCGCGGTAGTGGAGTTCGACAGCGAACCTCGTCTGGCTCTGGCCTTTACCCCTGATTTGAATGCGGTGGGAGACGCCTTGCACGGCCTTGAGCCGGAAGATCGCGGCGCCGCCATCCTCGACGGCCTGCGATTCTCCGTCGATCTGTTGCGCAGGCAGCCGCCATCCTATCGCCGCGCCATTCTGCTCATCAGCGAAACGGTGGACCATGGCAGCAAGGCGAATCTGGAGCAGGCTCTGCATGACGTAAGCGACACCAATACCGCGATCTATAGCCTGAACTTCTCTTCCGGCAAGTCCGCTTTCGGCCACGAGGCCGCCTTGATCTACCACGATCCGACACCGGGCCCAGCCGGCGGCTGCATGAGCCGGGGCCCGGATGCGGACTTGAGTAAAAGCCGTCTGGAACAGGCCTATGACTGCCTCGGCCTACTGGCTCCTCCACTTCGGCTGGCCAAGGCGGCGGCAATCGCAGCCGCGGACGGGCTCAAGCACAATGCGGCGGAGAGCGTGGCGCAGTTGACGGGCGGCGAGTCCTTCAGCTTCAAGGATGCCCGCAGCCTGGAACGCGATGTGCAGGCTGTCTCCCACCATCTGCCGAATCGCTATCTTCTGAGCTTTTATCCCACTGCTCCCCATGCGGGCTTTCATGCCATCGGATTGCGCTTGACGGATTATCCGAATCTGGAGGTTACGGGCAGAAATGGCTATTGGGCTGACGAAGCAACGTCGGCAGGAAACGGCCCCAGGTAAACGTGTTGGGGCAACGAGCCTTGATGCGGAAACCTGGATTTCGTTCAGCCCTCAACCACCATCGCCACCGCTTCTTCGGCATTGGCTGCCACGCGCAGCAAATCGCGGTTCTTCTGCTTGATGAAGCCCGCGGCAACGGCGGAATCGAGGAAAGCCAGCAGCCCGTCCCAGTAGCCGGCGGTATTGATCACGATGCAGGGTTTGGCGTGCAGGCCGAGTTGCGCCCAGGTGACCACCTCCAGCAGCTCTTCCAGCGTGCCGTAGCCGCCGGGAAGCACGAGAAAGGCGTCGGCCAGCTCGACCATGCGCGCCTTGCGCTCGTGCATGGTGGGAACCAGCTCGAATTGCGTCAGCCCGTCGTGGGCGATCTCGCGGCTCACCAGCACCTCGGGCAGAACGCCAATGGCATGTGCGCCCAGCGCGAGTGCCGCATCGGCCACCGCGCCCATTAATCCTATATTTGCCCCGCCATAGACCAGCCCCAGTCCAGCTGCGGCAATGGCTGCGCCCAGCGCGCGAGCCTCGGCGAGATAGGCGGGATTGGTCCCATCAGCCGATCCGCAGTAGACGGCCACGCGGCGAACAGGTTGAAGAGAATCTGTCATTGTCTCTTCAGGATAGCGCGCAGCCAAGGAGAACTAACCAAGAAACGGTACACTAGACGCAGGACTCTTCCCGCCTGGACGCCATCTTGCCGCAGCTCTCCAACCTGAATCCCGAACAGCGCGCCGCCGTTGAGGCCACCGAAGGCCCCCTGCTGATTCTCGCCGGAGCCGGCTCGGGCAAGACACGGGTGATCACCAGCCGCATCGCCTGGCTGATCCGCGAAAAAGGCGTCGCGCCGGAGTCGATTCTGGCCGTTACCTTCACCAACAAGGCTGCCAGCGAGATGGCCGAGCGCGTGGACCGGCTGCTGGACCACTCCTCACTGGCCAAGCCGCTGCTGTGCACCTTCCACTCGTTTTGCGTGCGCATCTTGCGCCGCGACATCGAGGCGTTGAAGGTGGGCAAGGAAGGGCTGACCCGCGACTTTGCCATCTACGACGAGAACGACCAACAGGCCATCGTCAAGCAGATCATGAAGCGCATGGGCCTGGACACCAAGCAGCTCACCCCGCGCACCGTTTTGGGCCGCATCTCCTGGGCCAAGAGCCACATGGTCGATCCGCAGGAGTATTACCTCAGCTCCAAGGATCCAAACAGCGAGCGAATCGCCCACATCTTCAAGGGCTACCAAGCCGAGCTGCGCAAATGCAACGCGCTGGACTTCGACGATCTGCTGCTGGAGGCCGTTCGCCTGCTCAAGGTCTCCACGGAAGCCCGCGAACGCTACCAGCGCCGCTACCGCTATCTACTGGTGGACGAGTACCAGGACACCAACCGCCCCCAGTACGAGCTGATGAAGCTGCTGGCCGGCGAGCGAAAGAACGTCTGCGCGGTGGGCGACGAGGACCAGAGCATTTATTCCTGGCGCGGCGCCGACATCCGCAACATTCTGGAATTTGAGAAGGACTTTCCCAACGCCCGCATCGTCAGGCTGGAGCAGAACTACCGCTCGACTCAGGTAATTCTGGAGGCCGCCGGCGCCGTGGTCGCGAACAACCTCCAGCGCAAAGGCAAAAAGCTATGGACCGACCGCCAGGGCGGCTCGCTGATCGGCTACTACGAGGCTCCCGACGGCGAAAACGAGGCACTCTTCATCGCCGACCGCATCCAGACCTTCTTGCGCCAGTCGAACTCAACCGAAGGGGAAAACCGCGGTGCGGCACATTGCGCGGTGCTCTACCGCACCAACGCCCAGTCCCGACTGGTGGAGGAGGCACTGCGCCGCTACAACATCCCCTACACTATGGTCGGTGGATTCAGCTTTTATGAGCGCGCCGAGATCAAGGATCTGCTCGCCTACCTGCGGCTCATCCGCAATCCCCATGATTCGGTGGCCTTGCAGCGGGTCATCAACACTCCCGCCCGCGGCATTGGCAAAACCTCGCTGGAAACCCTGGAACGGCTGGCTCTGGAGACCGGCGTCTCCACCTGGGAGGCCCTCAGCGCCGCCATCTCGAACCACCTCATCCCCACCCGGGCGCTGATGGCTATTGAGTCCTTCCGCCAACTGATTCTCGACGCCCAGGCGATGATGGACCCTGACTTTGCCGGCAAGCTCGCGGCTGATGTGGCTGCCGGGGCGGAATCCGGCGAAGAGGCCGACACCGGCTTTGAATTTGGCTCAGCCGCGGCTGTTTTAGCCAGTGCGGAGTCCGCAACCAGCTTTGATTTTGGCGGCGGCGAGGCCTTTCAGCCTCCGCTCCTCGATGCCGCCAGCTTCTCACCTTTCGCGACTCAGTCCAAGCGGCCCTTTCTCACTATGCCGAAAAAAGACCGGGTGCCCCAGGTCCCGATTTTGGGACCTGGGATCGACGATCCAAAATTCGAATCGGACACCAGCGAAGAAGCGCAAGAAAAGCCGGCCTTTCGCAAACCCGGCGACGCGGCCACCCTCCCGGAGCTGATCCGCTTCCTCATCGACCGCACCGGCTACATCAAAGCCCTGGAGACCGAAGGCTCGCCGGAGGCCTTCAGCCGCATTGAAAACCTGAAGGAACTGGCCAACGCCGCCCACGATGCCGAAGCCCGCGGCGAGACCTTGGGCGAGTTTCTCGACCACGCGGCTCTGGCCTCCGACACCGACCAGTTCGACCCCGAGGCCCGCGTCACACTGATGACCCTGCACGCCGCCAAGGGCCTGGAGTTTCCGTTGGTCTTCCTCACCGGCCTGGAAGAGGGCCTTTTTCCGCACTCGCGCACGCTAAACAACCCTGACGAACTGGAAGAAGAGCGCCGCCTCTGCTACGTCGGCATGACCAGAGCAATGAACACCCTCATCCTCAGCCGCGCCCATTATCGGAGAAGATACGGCAACGACTCCCCGGAGATGAGCATCCCTTCCCGGTTTCTCGAAGAAGTTCCCAGCCAGTTGATCGAAAACCTCAGCGGCCGGCCCCAATCCTCCTCCTGGGCCACTCCCGGCTACCCCAAGAGCTACGGCCGCCGCCCCGGCGCTTCAGACGACTTCGCCGACAAGCACTACAACTACGAAGACGAAAACCAGGAGACCCCGCGCTCGCCCGTTTGCCCCAGCGGCGGCAGTGGATTCGCAGCCGGCGCCAAAAGCGCATCCGCCAAGACTTTTGTAGCCTCATGGATGACGGCCAAGGCTCAACCTGCTTCTACGAGTTCGGAATCAGAACCAAGAGTGGCAAGCGTGGGAGAGCCGCCCGAAGCGCCACACTCCATCGACAATATTGCACGCTTCTTCGCAGGCAAGTCAGGCCACGGCAAACCCGGCTCGCTTCCTCGTCCGGCGTCGGCTCATCCGGCCATGGAGCAGCCCGCGTCCAGCGGCGCTGTCAATCTGAAAAAAGGCCAGCGCGTTCGCCACTCGAAGTACGGCGAAGGCACCATCCTGCTGCGCGAGGGCGACGGCGAAGACGCTAAGCTTACGGTCCTTTTTTCCCAGCATGGCATGAAAAAGCTGATGGAAAAGTTCGCCAATCTGCGCAAGGTTTAGTTTCGCCGCTCCACAAACGAAAAAACGGAGGGCACGTTTCCGTGCCCTCCGTTGTCGGCAGAACAGCCTGAGAAACTACGCCGCGCGATTCATGCTCGGCTTGGCCTTGCGGAAAAGAAAGCCTGCCATGCAGAGTAGCCCGGTGCCAAGCAACAGCAGCGAGGACGGCTCCGGAGTCGGCGACGTCAAGCCCACGTCGTATTTGGCACTGGACCCGTCTCCGCCCGCATCACCTAACTGCAGGAGGTCGCCGCCAGCCTGATTCCAGACCATCAGCCACACGTATGAACTATCACCCGATGATGTGACCGAGAAGAGAATTCCGCTTACCGATGTCGGGTTACCCGAACCCGAGTCTGGCACATCAGGGATATAACCATGAGCTGTGTCGGTCGGATTAAGGACGTCGGCGTACCAAAAATCGGCGTTGTCATTATTGCCGTACCCGGGGCCTGCGGAATCTCCGGAAACTACGTTTTGGACAACGTTTCCAGTGTAGATAATTCCGCCCACGTCGAACGTGCCGGTTCCAGAGGAGATGTTGAAGTTGCCTCCGGTCAGGGCGTTGCCGACGAGGTTGATGCTGCTGCTGGTGACGATGCCCACGCCGCTGACGCCAGCCGTGGAGCCGGGAACGACGCCGTTGATATTGTAACTAAACGAGGTAGCCATGGCGGCTGGCGCAGTCGCAAGAGCAGTTGCCAATGCGAGTACTACTAATCCGAGCTTCTTCATAAATCCTCCCAAGTGGCCCTTGCGGGCATCTGTCCTGCCTGAACTCATTACTGCAGACCGCAAAAAAAACTAAATGCCTTGCTTATATAGAACGCTCAAATACCTCCGCGCTCCTCCTGCGAAGCATCGCATCCCTCCGAAGCAACGGCTGTACTCAGAGCATGATAGGGGACACGCTCAGAATCGCCATCCGTGGCGCTCCAATTGGACCTATCTCGGAATATGCACGTTATGCGCCAAATTAGTTCCTTTAGAATCAGTACCATAGATTTTCGCACATTGGGCAATGTGCAATCTTTTTCACATTTATATCTAAAGAAGTTCCCATCTTCGTCCTGCCAATGCTCTTTTGAAAAGGCCATCCTCCTCGCCCAGGCAAAAGATTTCATCCGGCTTCGATTCTCCTGCCGAAGCCAAAACGAGAACCCCGGTATCGCTGGATGGAGGAGGGGTACTCTTGCATTTTCGCCACTTCGATCCCTGCTGCGCTACCATAATGGCAGGATTGGGACCGCATATGTTTGTTGTTGTCTGGCAGTTCGAAATCTCCGAGGAGCAGGTTGCCGCCTTCGAGGCCGCCTATTCGCACGAGGGCGCCTGGGCGCAACTCTTCCGCTCCTCCTCCGAGTACCGGGGCACCGAGTTGCTGCGCGACGCCTACATCCCCGGCGTCTACCTCACCATCGACCGCTGGGCCAGCGAAGAGGCCTTCCGCGCCTTCCGCAAGGATCACGACGCCGACTACGAGGTGCTCGACCGCGCCTGCGACGCGCTGACCAGCCGTGAAACCCGCATCGGCGCTTATACCGTCTGAGGCGATGGATCGGGCGTCCAGCGCCGGTGAACACAAGAGAAGCAGCGGATTATCGGAAATCCACCAGCTTTCACCATCTCTTCGCTTTTATTTTCTTTCATTGTCTGTTCAGCCCTGCTACAATCCCATCGAAATGCAAACCCGCCGCCGAGCCGTTTCCTGTGAGGGTTGCAGGAGCCGCGCAAGGCGAGCACATTATCAGGAGAATCCCCCATGGCAATCGCCGATGACCGCGCCAAGGCCGTAGAACTTGCGCTCGCACAGATAGAAAAACAGTTTGGTAAAGGGTCGATTGTCCGGCTCGGATCGAAAGAGGCGCTGGTGCCGATTGCCGTGATCTCCACAGGCTCGATCAGCTTTGACGCGGCGCTGGGCGTGGGCGGCATCCCCCGCGGCCGCGTGACGGAGGTCTTCGGCCCGGAGTCCTCGGGCAAGACAACCATCGCCCTGCATTTGATCGCCGAAGCGCAGAAGCTGGGCGGTCTGGCCGCTTTTGTCGATGCCGAGCACGCACTCGACCCCGCCTATGCCAAGAAACTCGGTGTGGACATCGATAACCTCCTCGTCTCGCAGCCCGACAGTGGCGAACAGGCGTTGGAAATCACGGAAGCTTTAGTCCATTCAGGTGCCATTGATGTACTGGTTGTTGATTCCGTTGCCGCCCTCGTTCCCCAAGTCGAACTCGACGGCGAAATGGGTGACACACAGGTTGGTCTGCAAGCCCGGCTGATGTCGAAGGCTCTGCGCAAGCTCACTGGTGTCGTTTCCAAGTCCCGCACCTCGCTGATTTTTATCAACCAGATCCGCGAGAAGATCGGCGTGATGTTCGGCAACCCGGAGACCACCACCGGCGGCCGGGCGCTCAAGTTCTACTCGTCGGTGCGCGTGGACATTCGCCGCATCGCCGCGATCAAGGACGGCGACGCGGTCACCGGCAACCGGACTAAGGTCAAGATCGTCAAGAACAAGGTGGCCGCGCCCTTCCGCGAGGCCGAGTTCGACATTATCTACGGCGAGGGCATCAGCCGCGAAGGCGACGTGCTGGACCTGGCCGTGGCCAACAATATTGTCGAGAAATCCGGCGCGTGGTACAGCTACTCCGGCGAGCGCATCGGCCAAGGCCGCGAGAACACCCGCACCTTTCTCAAGGAGAACAAGGACGTCTTCGCCAAGATCGACGGCGAGCTGCGCAAGAAGCTGGGAATCGGCGGTGCCAAGGCCGACGTTCCCGAAGTCCCCGCCGCCGGCCCCGCTGAAGCCAAGGAAGCCGTGCGTGGGCGCAAGGGATAATCTCTCTCTTGGTTCACAGGTAACTCCCCGATCTAAAATCCAGACCGGGGAGCCCTGCTTTCTTACGGCTGATAGGTTGGCTATCAACCGTCGATGAACGGAGCCAACGCATCACGCCAGTGCGCCAGCTTTTCTTCCCGCGTGATGCGCGCGCAGGCGGGACTGGTGGAGTCGAGCACCTGATGCGGAATGAGGCGAAGGCTTTGTAGCGAAGGAAGTACCTTTCGCCGGAAGAGCCTTTCCGCAGGCTGCCCGTTGAAGCAGATCATTTCAATGCGCGGATGTGCGCCGAGAAACGCGCGGAAATCGTTTGGCTCGACGGTCTCCATGCGAATTTCCGCGTCGCTGCTTCCGGCGCGCTCGGCCGACCGGCAGACATCCCATAAGGCGATGCCGCTCTTGCGCAGCTTCTCCAATCGATCCGCGTAAGACAGATCGGGTGACGCGCCGACGAGCTCTCCCATGATCCACCAAAAACAATTTCTAGGATGGGCGTAGTATTCGCCCGCTGCAAGCGATTTCACGCTGGGCAGCGTTCCCAGGATCAGCACTCGCGCATCCGGGGATTCAACCGCGTCGATGCTGAACGATTTCATTAGCAGAATTCCATTCCCGGCGGTCAGGCCGCGCTCAGCGCCGCCCGTGAACAAAGGCCAGCAGCCGCAACAGCAGCAGCAAGACGGCAAACGCCACCACGCAGGCCAGGAACAGGCGGCGGAGGCGCGGCTTTGCGGGTCGAAACTTGGCTTGACGGCTCATGGGCAAGGCAAAAAGAACGCGAGACCCATCATATCGCGAATCGCGCAAGGGATACGCATTCGGCTACTGTCATGTGGACCTATCTTCTTCCTCCAAACACCGATTCCCGCGTCTCGCGCCAGAAGGTCGTCACATGCGAGAACCCGGCTTTCTCAAGAATGCGTAAATCTTCGGCGGGGCGCACCGGTTGGTCATGCTCGTTACGTTCCAGATCGTCGAGAAACTGCCGGGTAGCGCTCTCATCGGTGAACCGGGGGTCACGGCCATCGGCGCGCTGTATTATGCCCCGCACTCGAAGGTGTTGTGTGACCGCTTCGAGCTCGTCATCTTCCGCAAGTGTAAGGTCGCCATTAAGAAACCATCCCCCCGGCTTAAGCAACCCGTGCGCGATGCGCAAAACCTGTAGCTTTTCGCCTGATGAGAGGTGATGAAGAGCATAAGCGGAAACTACGGCATCGGCCGAACCATCGTTTGCGCACAGCGTTTTCAGATCGCGGAAATCGCCAACTCGGAAATCCACACGCCGCGCCAGCGGCCCCAGCCGAGTGCGCGCCAGATCCACCATCTGCTCTGCCCCGTCAATGGCAATGATGCTCAAGTCTGGAAACGCGAGCAGAAGGCGATCAACTAGAAATCCTGTACCAGTACCGATGTCAATCGCAAGCCGGGGCGGCCTACCGGAGACAGTTAGAACGTTCTCGATCATCTCCGCCATTTTGCGGCGGTTGGGGTGCATGAGGTCCATGTCCGCGTCGTAAGAGGCTACGCGACTGGGCAGATCGTAGGCTTGAATCGATTCGCCGGGCATACAGTTCTCCTGGAATTACGGTTTTAGGCTAGTTCAAGAGGAAGGCGGCGAACTCTCGCCACCCTTCGCAGATGTTACCTGTGTTGCGGACTTGATTCTGAGCATAACCCAAGTTTAAGGCGATTGGGCTGGCGGTCAACGCTATTGTCAGACACTACCCGCATTCGGGACGCTTTCCTCCTTTCCGCTCAGAATACTCTGTTGAAAAACTTTAATGACATGGGGGTTTTGCCGCGTTGTTTTTTCTGCTAAAGCTCTGGCTTTGTCCAGACGATAGCCTATGCATGAAAGCGTGATCGCGGCGTCCTCGGAGGACGATTGGAAGTCCCCGCACGAGGAGATGCTGTAGGAGAAAACCCCATGAGAGGCAAAGTGCTGATTGTCGAAGACGAACCCATTGTGGCTCTGGACCTGAAACAGGAGCTGGAGATGCTGGGGTGCGAGGTGCTGGGCGTGGCGGAGAGCGCCGACGAAGCGCTGGTGGCCGCCGGGGTTCACCGGCCTGATCTGGCGCTGATGGACGTGCGCATTATGGGCAGCGTGGATGGGATTCAGACGGCCGGCCTGCTGCGCGCCGCGTACCAGATTCCGGTTATTTTTCTGACCTCTTACAGCGACGAAACCACCATTGCGCGAGCCGCGCGGGAGATGCCCTACGGGTACCTGACCAAGCCTTTCCAGAGCGGCGAGCTGAAGGCCACGCTGCAGGTGGCGCTGCACAAAGCCAAGGTGGACGCGCGCCAGGACGCGGCTCACCGCAAATTGGCTGCCACCATGAGCGGAATGCGCGAAGGTGTGCTGATGGTCTCCACCGAGGGCCGAGTCGAGTTTATGAACGCCGCCGCCGAGGGGCTGGCCGGCTGGACACTGGCCAAAGCCAAAGGCCGGACGCTGCATGAGGTCTTGAAGCTGAACGATTGCAATCAATGCGCCGCGGACCTGCTCAGCAGTTGCGAAGGCGCAAATACGGTGGAGGAGTTTGGCTGGACACTGCGGCAGCCCGACGGCGGTTTGGTGCGGGTGGATCTCAGCCTGGCGCCGCTGGCCGGCATCTCCGGTCCGCGCAAGGGATTTGTGATCACCGTGCGCGATGCCGCCCAGCGGATGCGCTCCCAGGCCATCGAAGAGACGCTCGATGAGGCGCACTCCTTCGATCAGTCGCCCACGGCCATGGTGCAGTTGGATGGAGACGGCCGTATCGTGCGCGTGAACCAGGCGCTGCAGCGCGAGTCGGGCGTGCCGGCCGATAGCCTGGTGGGCCGCTCGCTGACCGGGCTCAGCATGGACCCGGACCCGCGCATCGCCAAAGACTTGATGCATACGCTGCTGCAAGGGGGTACGTTTATGGGCACGGCGCGACCGCGCTCGGTGAATTAAGCCTGCTGTGTTGAAAGGGCGCGGCATTTCAGGCTACTCAAGATTCCGGGTGAAATCGGCGGAAATCATCCCTCCGGGGCTAAAGCCCGCGTAGATGTGTTGGCATTATGCGGGGGTTGAAACCCCCGCCTCCCTCCGGTTCAAGAATCTGGCGAGGGTGGGGCATCTTGCAACGGCGAGGGTGGGGCGTCCGGAGGCGGAGGCTCATCGCGGAGTGTTCCGTTTCAGGCCGCTTGGCCTCAATGTTCTTCGTTGGGACTCCATTTGATATTCTCGATTCTTTCTATATAAATTTGCTCTCGGCTCGCTCTCTCAGGGCGATAGTGTAATCGTTGTGCTGCCCGCGCCTCTCTGATCGCAACGCGGCATGAAACTGGGTGTTTGCTTCGCTGAAATCTAAACCTTGGGGGCATGGATGTCTTTCGTCGAGGATCCGCAACCCGTTGATCCCACAACTGCGGGGCGGCTTCCGGTCGAGGCCGCTCCGTTGCAGGAAATCTCTCGCCGGGAACAGTCCGCCCATGACTTGCGGGAATCCGGCCAGGATGCGCGGGAGACCAGCCAGGACACGCGAGAATCCGGCCAAGACCTGCGGGAATCCGGCCAGGACTCGCGTGAGACGGACCAGAACCGGCGAGGCGCTGGCCAGAACTTGCGAGAAACGGGTCAGGATCTGCGAGAAGTCGGCGCGGATTCCCGAGAGACCGTCCAAGATGCCAGAGAGACCAGCCAGGACTTGCGGGAATCTGGTCAGGACACGCGAGAGACTGGCCAAGACTTGCGGGGTACGAGCCAGGACACGCGAGAGACGGACCAGAACCTGCGTAGCGCCGGCCAGGACACACGGGAATCAGACCAGGATTTGCAACAGACCAGCCAGAACTTGCGAGAGACAGGCCAGGACTTGCGAGAGACAGGCCAGGACTTGCGAGAAGTCGGCGCGGATTCCCGAGAGACCGCTCAGGATGCCCGCGAGACCAGCCAGGATTTGCGTGAATCTGGCCAGGACACGCGAGAGACCAGCCAGGACTTGCGGGCTGCGAGCCAGAACACGCGGGAATCAGACCAGAAACTGAAAGAAACCAGCCAGAATTTGCGGGAGACCAATCAGGCATTGCGCGAGTCCAACCTGGCGCTGCTGGAGAGTGAAAATTGGTTCCGCCTGCTGGTGGAGAGCGTGACCGACTACGCCATCTATATGCTCGACCCTGAGGGCCGGGTGATTACCTGGAATGTGGGGGCGGAGCGCAGCAAGGGATATAAGGCCGAAGAGATCCTGGGACGGAATTTCTCGATTTTCTTTCTTCCCGAAGATGCGAAGGCGGGCTTGCCGACGGATGAATTGGCGGCGGCGGCGCGCCTGGGACGCTACGAGACGGAAGCCTGGCGCATGCGCAAGGATGGCACGAAGTTCTGGGCGTTCATCACCTTGACCGCCGTCCGCGATCCCAAAGGCAAGCTGCGCGGCTTTGCCAAGGTTACGCGGGATTTGACCGCGCAAAAGGCCGCTGAAGAGGCGTTGCACAGCCGCAATGCCCAACTGGAGCGCTACCGGTTCATCGTCGGAAGCGTGGCCGACTATGTGATCTTCACGATGGATGCGGAGGGGCGGATCGACAGTTGGAGCGACGGCGCGCGGAATGTGCTTGGATACAACGCGGAAAAGGCGCTGGGGCGCGAGTATTCCATGGTCTTCACTCCGGAGGAGATCGAAGCCGGCGAGCCGCGGCGGGAGATGGAGGAGGCGGCGCGCACCGGCCACTGCACGACCGAGAGTTGGCGCGTGCGCCGGGATGGGTCGCTGTTTTGGTCCTGCGGGGCGCTCACCGCGGTTCGGGATGAGGCGGGCAAGCTGACCGGCTACATCCGCGTGGCGCGCGACATAACCCAGCAAAAACAACTGGAGGAGTCGCTGGCGAAGTTGACGACCGAACTAGAGGCCCGGGTTGTGGAGAGAACCCGCGAACTGGAGACAACGGTCGAAGAACTGCGGCGCAAGAACGAGGAGGTCGAGGCCTTTGTCTATATTGTTTCCCATGATTTGCGTGCGCCGTTGGTGAATGTGCAGGGGTTTGTGCGGGAACTGGAGGAGAGCTGTAAGCACCTCAAAGATGTTCTGCAGACTTGCCCGAATTGGGAGCTGTGCTGGCCCGGCATCGCGCCGATCCTGAACGAGGAGATGGGCGGGGCATTGCATTACATCTCCGCTTCGGCGGCCAAGTTCGAGCGGCTGATTGACGCGCTGCTGGGCCTCTCTCGCCAGGGACGCCAGGACTATCATCTGACGCGGGTAAACGTCTGGGATCTGGCGACCAACGCGGTGGCGACCTTCCGGCAGGCGATCATCGAGGCCGGGGCCGAGGTCGAGGTGGACGAATTACCTTTTGTGACCGCCGATGCGACGGCCCTGGGCCAGGTCTTCTCCAATCTGATCGGCAACTGCCTCAAGTACCGGAGTCCGGATCGTCCGCTCAAGATCGAGGTGGGCGGCCAGGTGGAAGCGGGGATGGTCCACTACTGGGTGCGCGACAACGGCCTGGGGATTCCGGAGTACGGCAAAACGAGGCTCTTTCAGGTCTTTCAGCGCTTTCATTCCCGGCAGGCGGAAGGGGAAGGAATGGGGCTGGCGATTGCGCATCGCATTGTGGAGCGGCATGGTGGTAGAATTTGGGCGGAGAGCCTGGATGGCCAGGGATCGGTCTTCCATTTCTCCTTGCCCGCAAGTCCTGTTTTAACGCAGAGGTCCACTCAGGAGGCAACCGGTCATGAAAGCGTATGAATCCGTCTTTACCATTCTTATCGTAGACGACGATGAGGGGCACGTTGAACTGGTGCGCCGCAACCTGAGCCGCATCGCGCTGGGGAATCCGCTGATCGCTATCAGCGATGGAGCGCGGGCTCTGGACTATATCTTCCGGCGCGGCGAGTTTGCCGGGCGCACGGGCGCGGACCCGCTGGTCCTGCTGGACATCAATATACCGGGCAGCGTGGGAGGCGTGGAGGTGCTGCGCCAGATCAAGGCCGATCCGGCGACTTGCACAACGCCGGTGATCATGCTGAGCACCACCGACGATCCGCGCGAGGTGGCCCTGTGCTATGAGCTGGGCTGTTCGGTGTACATCACCAAGCCGGTGGACCCGCTTCAGTTCATTGAAGCCATCAGGCGGCTGGGGTTCTTTCTCCAGATCATCCGGCTGCCCGAGAGCGGTCCTGGGGCCGTGGCGGAGTCCGCGCCATGAGCAGCATACCCATCTCGGCAACTCATTCATCCCATAGGATTCTGCTGGTGGAGGACGACCCCAGCGCCGCTGAGTTGATGCGGCGGACGCTGGAGCGTTCCGGCTATTCGGTGGAGATTGCCGGCGGAGTCGAGGCCGGAGTGAAAGCTCTGTGCGGCGAGGGCGCCGGTGATTACCTGGCGCTGCTGCTGGACTATCATCTTCCCGACGGCGAACCCTGGACGGTAGCCGATGCGGCGCAGGCGCGCGTTCCCGAGATTCCGGTTGTCTTTGTCACCGCGGTGAGCGATGAGAGCGTGGTCATTGAGGCCTTGCGGCGGGGCTTTGCCGACTACGTGAAGAAGACGGACGGCTTTTGGAATGAGTTGCCGCTGGTTTTGGAGCGAGTGGCGCGTCTGGGCCGCCTGAAAGGCCGGCTGGATGAGACCAGCGCGCTGATGAGCACCATCGTCGAGCATTCGTCGGACCTGGTGGCCGTTTACAGCGGCGAAGGTAAGCTGGTGTATGTCTCGCCCGTCTGCCTCACGCTGCTGGGCCGGGAGTCCGAGGAGCTGGTGGGGCGCTCATGGATGGAGATCGTCGTTCCGGAAGACCGGGAACATTTGCAAACCATCTTTGCCCGCCTGGGGGAGAACACTCACCAGGCGTCTACCTTGCGCTGCTGCCACAAGGATGGCTCGATTGCCTGGGTGGAGGCTCGCGCGGCGCAGCTCAAGACGCACGCGAACGCCCCGCCGATGATCGTCCTCACCCTTCATGATGTGACCGCGCAACGCGAGCATGAACAGCAAATGGAGGCCTCGCTCAAGGAGAAAGAGCTACTTCTGGGCGAAATCCACCATCGCGTGAAGAACAACTTGCAAGTGGTGCAAAGCCTGCTGCGGATGAGCAGCCGGCTGCTGCCTCTAGGCAAGGCGCGCACGGCTACCGAAACCACGATTCAGCGCATCCACGCGATGGCCCTGGTGCATGAACGGCTTTACCGGACGAAAGACGTGGCCAGCCTATCGCTCTGCGACTATCTGCGCGACCTGTTCAAGGGAGTTGTGGACTCGAATGCCGCGTCGCCGGGGCAGATTCAACTGCAATTGGACACCGAGGAGATTCCCCTCACGCTGGACTTGGCAATCCCCTTCGGGCTGCTGGCCAACGAGCTGATCTCCAACTGCTTCAAGCACGGCTTTCCCAACGGCCGCAAGGGTACGGTCGAGATTTCGATTCATCGCGTGGACGGCGTCGTCCGTTTGGCGGTCACTGACGATGGCGCCGGTCTGCCCGAGCACTTCGACGCTGCCGCTTGCCCCTCGATGGGGCTGAAGCTGGCCGCCAGCCTGGCGCATCAACTGGGCGGGAGCCTGAAGTTCCGCAATGGGAAGGGCTGCCGGGTCGAGGCGGAGCTCAAACGCCTGTAATTCAGGTTGCTGATACAATGGAAAGTGCCGCAGTATGCGGCGGTTTTCTCTATGCTGAGAGAGCCATAAGGGTCTTCTGATCTCTGACCCCTGATCTCTGATCTCTGTCTCAGTCCCCCAACCCCATGGCCTCATCGGCCGAACCAAAAGAAGGAAAACTCCCTGTGACCCAGACGATACGCAATATCGCCATCATTGCCCATGTTGACCACGGCAAGACAACCCTCGTAGACGCCATGCTGCGGCAGTCCGGAACATTCCGCGCCAACGAGCAGGTGGCCGACCGGGTGATGGACTCGAACGAACTGGAGCGGGAGCGGGGCATCACCATCCTGGCCAAGAACACCGCCATCGTCTTTGAGGGCGGCAAGATCAACATTGTGGACACGCCGGGCCACGCCGATTTTGGCGGCGAGGTGGAGCGCGCGCTGAAGATGGTGGACGGCGTGATGTTGCTGGTGGACGCGGCCGAGGGGCCGCTGCCGCAGACGCGCTATGTGCTGGCCAAGGCTCTCGAAGCCAAGCTCAAGCCCATCGTGGTGATCAACAAGATTGACCGTCCCGACGCGCGACCCCAGGAAGTGTTGAACGAGATCTACGACCTCTTCATCGATCTCGACGCCGAGGAATCGCAACTGGACTTTCCCGTGCTTTACGCAGTCGCCAAGGCAGGCACGGCGAGCCTTGATCCTGCCGTACCGGGCGTTGATCTGCAGCCGCTCTTTGAGGCGATTGTTTCGACGATTCCCCCGGCCACAGGCGACGCAGACGGAACTTTGCAGATTCTGGTCACCAATCTCGATTATTCCGATTACTTCGGCCGCATCGCCGTCTGCCGCGTTTTCCAGGGAACGCTCCACGCCGGCGACGACGTGACGATCTCCAAGCGCGACGGCAGCCTGATGAAGACGCGGATCACTAAATTGTTTACTTTCAGCGGCCTCAAGCGAATTGAGACCACCGAGACTACCATGGGCGACATTGTGGCTGTGGCCGGCGTCGAGGGCATCACCATCGGCGAGACCATCACCAGCGTCGAGAACCCCTCGCCGCTGCCGCTCATCGTCATCGATGAGCCGACTATCGCCATTCAGTTCAGCGTCAACAACTCGCCCTTTGCCGGCCGCGAAGGCCAGTACGTCACCAGCCGCAACCTGCGCGAACGTCTCGAAAAGGAACTGCTGACCAACGTCAGCATTCGCGTCGAGGATACCGGCTCTCCGGATACCTTCAAGGTGCTGGGCCGCGGCGAGTTGCAGCTTGCCATTCTGATCGAGATGATGCGCCGCGAGGGCTTCGAACTCTCCGCCGGCCGCCCAGAAATCGTGACTAAAACGGTCGATGGCACGCGCATGGAACCCGTCGAGCACCTCACCATCGACGTTCCCGAGGCCTACACCGGCACAGTGATCGAGAAGCTCGGCCCCCGCAAGGGCGAGATGACCAAGATGCACAATCACGGCTCAGGCCGCGTGCGCATGGAGTTTCGCGTGCCCAGCCGCGGCATCATCGGCCTGCGCAGCGAAATGCTCACCGAGACCCGCGGCACCATCGTGATGAACGCGCTCTTCGACGGCTACATCCCCTACCAGGGCGAGATTCCCCAGCGGCCTACCGGCGCACTGATCTCCGATCGCCAGGGACTGACCACGACCTATTCGTTGAACGGTCTGCAAGAGCGCGGAATGTTGTTTGTCGGCGCGGGCGTCGAGGTTTACGAGGGCATGATCGTCGGCGAGCACTCGCGCGACAACGATCTCGACGTAAACGTTGTGCGCGAAAAACATATGACCAACATGCGCGCCTCAAGCGCCGATGAGGCCATCCGGCTCGTGCCCTATCGCGCCCTGAATCTCGAACAGGCCATCGAGTTCATCGCCGAGGATGAGGTTGTCGAAGTCACGCCCAAATCCCTACGCCTGCGCAAGAGAGTCCTGCAGCAAAACCGCCGGCCCAAGCGGTGGGAGAAGGGGAACGAGTAACCGCATTCGAGGTAGCTTGTTGTTTTGAAATGGCGCGGCTTCAGCCGCGCCGCTAGATCGATAGATAATTATCCGGGCTTTAGCCTGACTTCTTGGGCAAGCTGAGATCCTAAGAGAAGAGTGGTAACCGCCGAGTCGGCGACAATATACTCGCGGCTTGAAATGTGAGAGAATTGCCCAGCTTGAGTTGGGGTCGAAGAGTCCGCCAGGCCAGACCGTGATTCGCCCCAACACCCAGAAGAACGTCCTTCCGGAGGATTGCGTGCTCTTCTTTGACTCGGTTAAACCTGATGGGCTGGCGAAGGTTTTTCTGCCTGCCGTTGCCACATTGATCCCTGCCGCCATTACAGCGGCTGTGAAGTGGATGCTGGATCACTCTCGGAAGGGGCGCAGCGCAGAACTTACGCAGCAAGTCTCAACTCTGGCCAAAAGCATCTCCGAACTTCCCGTGGTGCCTTTGTCCAGCGCCAACCCAACTGTCACGCCGCAATCCGCGCTAACGGTCGAACTCGAAGCAGTTCTTCACGAACTCACCGCACTGCAGAAAAGGACCGTCCACAGCTTCACCGGTGTCTCTTCAATCACATCCATGGCGCGCTCCGCCTTCCTGCTCTTTCGCCCGAAGGGCTTAAAGGCCTGGATATTGCATCTGTGCTTCTACGCGTATTTGCCCTGCTTTATTTTTATCCTCTCCGTAGGCTGGGCCAGCGACTTGCCGAAAGCCGGGAACACAGCAGGCACGACATCGGACATTCTTTTCAATCTGTTTTTCTTCTTCACCGTCTTTGGCATCCTCGGAATACCACCGTTGATCATTCGCTACTTCGCAGTAAAAATCCACCGCAAACAATGTGCGCTGGCCCAAGTCGCCGCGCCTGCGCAAGAGAATCTTGCAGCAGAATCGCCGGCCTAAGCGGTGGGAGAAGAACACCGAATAGCTTGTGTGATTCGCATCACAGAGTTGTTTTTCGTAATTTGCGAAAATTTGGCGCAGTAATTCCGAACAAGGAAAGTCAAATGAAAATCACACCTTGCAGGGCCGTGGTTACGGCTCTCTTGATTTTTCCTGCGCTTGTTTTTGCCAAAGACGGCAAGACCTACAAGCACGCATCTGAGTATCAGGTAGCCATCCTGGACCAGAATCTCCGTGTTGCTACCTGGAACGATGTAACCCTTGGCAAGAACACAACAGATGCGAAGCTCGGCTCTGGTGGACAGGGCATCCACTTGCTACATACCGACGCAGGGGATTACCGCGTAGAGGCTCCCATCAACAAAGGCGCTACATTTATGTCAGCAATGGCCGCTGGAATGGCGAATGTTCCTTACGCCGCACAGACTTATCACAACAAGTGGTTTATGGATAAAGTCCAACCCGGCACCAAGGTTCTGTTCGCTGCGGAGTGTGCGAAGCCGAACAAGAAACATCCCAATGATGCGGTTCGCTGTACTTTCTACTTTCCTGATCCGGATAGTTCCGATCACGAATATGCAACGATTGGAGACTTCACGCCGTTTGCAGCCGGCGATGGTAGTAATATGCAGAAGACCGCCAGCACTCTTTGTGGTTCCGGCAAGCTCAAACCCGACGTTGAAGCTCAACTCTGCGGCGGAACACCATCTCCGATACCAGCACCAGCACCAGCTTTTACTCCCATTCCGGCTCCAGCACCAGTTCCTCAACAGTAGTAGATTCGAACATACATAGCAGGGCCAGCAACCGTGCAATGAAGTTTGCCCATAATGGCTACCCGGTGATGTTCTGAGTCCGGGTGCCCCAGGCCTCGATTCTGAGATCTGTGATTGATCTGGGACGCTCTTCTTTTTATTCGCCGCTCACTCCGGCAACTTCGCGTCCAGCACTTCCTGGGCGCGTGCAGCGCGCCAGGCAGCCAGCCGTTCGTAGAGCGCCGCGTCATTCAAGGCCAGAATCTCGGCGGCGAAGAGCGCTGCATTGGCCGCGCCAGGCTTGCCGATCGCCAGCGTGGCAACCGGAATCCCCTTGGGCATCTGCACCATCGAAAGCAGCGAGTCCAGGCCGTTCAGCGGCGTGGCCGCAATCGGCACAGCCAGCACGGGAAGCAGCGTTTTGGCGGCCATCACACCCGCCAGGTGAGCCGCGCCGCCGGCCCCGGCGATCAGTACCCGCAGCCCGCGCCCGCGCGCCGTTGCTACGTATTCGAAGAGTTGGTCCGGGGTGCGATGCGCGCTCAACACCCGCGCCTCACAAGGAATCTCCAGCGCGCGCAGAATCTCGATGGCCGCCGAGAGCACCTCATAGTCGCTCTTGCTGCCCATCACCACGCCTACCAAGGTTTGATCGCTCATGGGGTTCATTATACGAAAACCGGCACTCGGGCAGAAGAGACTGGCTGCGCTCAATGCCGTAAGATCGCCGTCACGGCCACTTCAACCACCGCGAAGACCACGCTGAACGCCGCCAGAAAGCCCTTGGCGCGCTGCCAGTTCTGCTCATGCCGCTCCATGCGCCGCTCCAGATCGGCCAGCCGTCCGCCGTTGCCGTCGCCCGTGAGATTGGTCATCTGCGTCTTCAGCACGCTCAAGTCGCTCAGCACCTGCGCTTCGAATTCATTCATCATCCGCATCCACTGGACTCCATTCGTCCGTCGCCCACAAAAATGGGTCCGCTTACGATCCCAGCGGCAGGTTAATGAACAATGCCGTTGAGAACTCCGAGTAATTCGGCGGCGTTGAGCCGTCATACATCCGGATATAGAACCGGTCGGCGGCGGAGATGCGAGAGAAAGTCATATTCGGCAGAATCGCGCGCATCACCAGGTCCGGATCTTCGCCGGGCATAAAAGCAAAATCCCGCAGCCGAATCTCGAATCCTCCGCCCGTGGGCGGCGTCACGCCGGCATTGATCGATACCGTGCTTCCATTCAGCGCCGTCACCGTGAGCGTGTTGAGGTTGGCAAGAAAGGCAGGAGCGACAGGCGCCGGCAGCCACGCATCGGCCGGCACGGTCTCGCTGGTCTTGATGGCCAGATCGTCGGCCCAGTCGTTGGCGAAGGCGATAGCATACTCCACCAGGTCGGGATAACTTGCGCTATAACTCACCTTGACCTGCCGCACCACTACCTGGGCGTTCAAGGAAAGGGAAGGCGCGTTGAGTTGGAGCGCATCGCCCGGCCAGACATCGGCGGCAAAGCTCATCCTGTTTCCCTTGTAAGTGCCGCTCCACAGCGCGCTAACGCCCGCTGAGACCTTCTCGATAGTCAGGGCCGCATTGCGGCAATCCGCGGAACTGCGCGTCGGGGGACTGGTCACCGAGCCGATCCAGGCGGCCTCGGTGGGCATTCCGGCCAGCGCAAGCGCCTGCTGGCTGGCGGTGTTGACCGATCGCCCCACGGCCCTGCCGACAGTGCGATAACTCACCTCAATCTGCTCGCCTGCCACCGGTGCATACCCGGTGTAAAACACCAGCTTGCCGGTGCGGTCCAAATGGCACTCGGCGGCCTCGGCCGTCGTGCCAACCCGTCGGGTATAGGGAGAGCCGCTCAGCGGCGTGCTCACCACCCAGCCCGAACCAAGATTAGTCAGATTGATCGCGCGCATGGTTCCTATCAGGTTGATGCTGCTCACAGCCACCACACTGCAACTTACAAGAAGGCTGGCTATTGCGCCATCATAGAGCATTACCGGCATTCCGCCCACTCCGTTGACAAACTCCTGGATCTCCATCTGCACGTTTCCCGCGGCAGGATTCCAATCTCCTCCATTCGCAACTTGCCCGCTGTCTCCATAGGAATAATAACTTGCCTGCTCCCGTTCGCTCTCCGCGCAATGCAATCGGACGCGCAGCGTGTATTGATAGGATGGATTGATCGCATAAGCCGTTCCCACCGCGCTTCCTTGAATCAGCGGTTGCAATGAGACAGCCCCAGTGCCTGGCTGCGCGGTTGCCTGAAAGCCCGCAATGCACCCGGCCTGCCTGTCCATCCCAACAAAGAAGCCGGCTAGGATGCCGGTGCTGCCGGTAGTAAGAGTGACACCCACAGCCTCCAGCAGCAGGGTTCCCCCTAACTCCACCGGGTTCAACCAGGCCAGCAGCGTTTCCCCGTCGAGTCCATTGCCGCCTTCCATCGCCAGCCCGCCCGCGCCTAACTGGAGATAGCCCGCAGCGGCGGAAATTCCCCACACTGCCTGGTTGATTTTGGACTCATTGAAAAGCTCGCTGATGATAGTGGACTGGGATGAAGCGGGAAAGTATGGGTCTGCCGCCAGAAAAAACTGTGTTGTAACTCCGTCCCCCAGAAAGTATTCGCTCACATAAGCAACCGGCTCATGCTCGCCGCAAACAGTCACATCGTTTGCCAGGGCGCGCTTGGCGCTGGCCGTGAATCCCAAGGCTGCCAGATTCAAGCTGCCATTCGTCTCGTTCAGCGGATGCACGACGCTTTGCACCGAAGAAACTGTCAGAGCCCCATTGACCGCTCGATACGCAGCCCGCGTCATGCTTGCCACCTGCCCGGCGCTCTTGCTCCACGATGAGCCCGGATCGGGGGCAAAATAGCTAACTGGCGCGCTCAGAGAAAGCCCTTGTGTCGATAGCACGGTAACTCCAGTGCTAGTCACCAGCCTCGTCATCAGCGTTCCGGCGTTTTCACCTGTTGCGCCTGTGCTGGGTGGCATCAGGTTCTGGTCCAAAAGCAATTCGTCGCTCAGAGCCTGGATTGCAATCCGGTAACGCGGTCCTTCTATCGCCATGCCGGCATATTCCGGAAGAGGAGTTACCGCAATGTAACCCGTAAAGTAATAGGTTCCATCGTCTCCCGTTACAGCAAGAAACTGATTGCGCAAGGGAATCGCCAAACTGCCGTTGGTTGGCAGGCTCAGCCACAGTTGGCATAAGGAGGGCTCGTTCAGCTTGCGCTCGATCGTCAGAGGCCGCACTGCATCGAGCGTGGCCGTGTAGTCTTGCCCATTGATCGTAATCTTCATCGTGACTCTCTGCCCCGCTGACTCGCTGAGTTGCTGACTTGCTTATACCAGTGCGTTCGCCGCGGGTAAGAAGCTCCGGTAACAGACAATCCGTTCCCCATCCAGTGGATCGGTCACGGGCAGCGCCAGAAACTGTCCTTTGAGCAAGACCCGCGCCAGCCCGCTCGTATTCTTGCTGTCCAGCGGCAATGCGGCTTCTTGCGCGCTGGCCATGGTCTGCAGGCGTGGATAGTGGAAGAAGATCCGCTCTCCCTGGCTGCCTTCCATCACAAACAACGCCGACCACTCCTGATAAAAACAGCCGCCTTCGCGATCCACAAATCCGCTGACTGCCTGTAACTTTGATCCGGCCGCCGGAGCACCGCCCGGCAAAGGACCGGCAAGCGTTAGCCCGGCCGAAGTTACCTGCGATACAAATGCTACGTTGAAGGTCACGCGCCGGATGTAGTTAACATCGGTCAGTGCCTGCCGCACATACGCTCCCGATACCGGCGTACCCACAAAGCCGGTCTGCCCCGTGTAATCCGCGTCCAGCGCGATGATCGAGCCTGCCGAGAATGTTGCGGCGTCGGTCGAGGCCAATGCTACGAATCTCGCAGTCGATCCGCTAAGTGTCGTTACCGCTGTAGTTGCCTGGGCGCCATCCGCGCCTGGGGCTGCGCCACTTGCGGGAGCCAGCAGATTCATGTGCTGTGAGCCTGTGGCCAAAGCCATGGTCAGCTTAGTCCAGCTTAGAAACTCGAAGCTAACCTGCGCCTCAAGAGTCTCGCGCACCTGCTCCAGCGTGCTAGCCGGAATGCCCGTCAACACAGCGGCGGTCTTACTTCCCGGCTTGCGTGTAAACTCTTGAATCCATCCCAGGCTGATCCACGGAGCCGGTGGAGCTTCCAGGCTGAAACCGCCCTGCTCCGACGGATCAAAGAGCACTGGCGTCTGCGCCGCCCGGTTTACCGGCGCGAAATAACCGCGAACCCGCCGCGCCACCGGAGCGGGAGCCGAATACCAAGTCGTCGCCATTTACTCCCCCTGCTCCTGGTAGCTGTAAACCATAACTTTTGCGGAACGGCTCAGCTGGTCCCGCTGGATCGCGATCGGTCCAAACTCCGGCTCATCCCAAAACACCTTTGTCAGCATCGCTGCCGGCGGCGTTGTCGTGTAATTGAGCTTGGGAGTATAGAAAGGCTGTAGGATTGCCGCCAGTTCCTCGTCCATTTCACTTAAGGACCGGCCGCGGTCCAGCCCACCGAAGCTTTGCGTTCCGCAGGTCTGATAGATCATCTCGCATTGCTCGGCCACCATCGTGGAACCGAGATCCAAATCAACGCCCAGGCTTAGCCAGCGCAGAACAAACACGTCGCTGGGAAGTTGACTGAAAGGAGCCTCGGCCTCCTCCACCAAAATCCCGGGACGCACTGCGTTACGCAGCAGGATCGTCCGCTCCGGATTGATCGCCGCCAAACGCGCGCGCAGCGCCATATAAAACGAGTCTTTCGCATTCTGCATAAGAAGACAGGGATCAGGGGTCAGGGATCAGGGATCAGTAAAACCTCTCCTTGATCACTTTCCCTTGCTTCCCATTCACCTTTCCGGGTCAATGTTCGTTGACAAACAGCCGCCATTGGGTCGGAAACTCGGTTTCGGCCATTGATTGCGCATCATGATCCCTGACCCCTGATCCCTGCTCTTACACCGCCTGCTGACGCGCTTCCCGCAACAGCAGCCGGTAGAGATATACCTGGCCGAAGGCTTCGTTGGCAGCAATTGACTCAATCAGGTAATCCTGTCCCGCCACCGTAACCGCCAGAGTCATTGCAAAAAGAGACTGGACCGATTCGAGGTCCAGCGCATTCACCTGCTGCTGCACTCCGGTCGCCGATACCAGCAGCTCCCACTTTGACTCGCCATGCTCCTGCCAGTCCGGCCTCAGCTTGCGCATCACGACCGGGCTAACTACCACTTCGGCAAAAGTCGTTGCCACCAGCCCCACCTCAGATTGGCTGGTATCCGTGTTTGTACCCGTCACCCGCAGAAGGGCCGTGGTTCCTGCCACGCTTCGCAGCAGGGCATCGGCCAGCATCCGCGGCGCTCCCACTGGGTTGCGCGCCCCCGTATCGCTCATCACTCACCCCAGCCTGTTCGCAATGTAGGGACGCAGCCAGGCTTGCACCGTTTCGTCCACCAGCGAACTCGAAAAATACTGCATCTGCATTGTGTCGATCTTGGTTTTGCTCGCGTTCAGCGCCGGCGTCGACTGCGCATTGCGCACAATCTGCGCGCACGCCGTCTTCACGTCGTCGCCAATCGTCGCGAGGCCGGCCGTATAAGTGACCGCCACCTCGTTGTAAGGCAGCCCCAGCACATTCCATGGCAGCGTCAACTCCCCGGTGTTGGGGTCAAAGTCCACGGAGTTAGGATCGATCGCCGTCCACTGCCCCGGCAGAGAAAATGCCAGCGCAATCTCAAACAACGCCTCGTTCGGAATTTCTCCGCGCCGCGGTCTCGTGTAGCGTCCTTCGATGCTGATGATCGGCGTTGTGGCCGATCCCAGCGGCGTCAGCGGCAAATAACTCAGGTACACCGTCTGCGCTCCGCTCACCAGCCGCAGCCGCTCCGTGTACTGGATCACGTTCAGGTCCGGCCGCCTGCAGTAGCTGTTGATCAATGCCGTCGCGGCCGTGATCCAGTCCGCCGTCGTGCCTGCCGGCAATCCATAATTCGGGTAATCCACTGGCTGCAGATATGCCATGCCATTTCCTTTCAAAAAACAGGGACTAGGGACTGAGGGACTAGTCCCTTAGTCCCTAGTCCCTCAGTCCCTGGTTTCCATCTACCGGTCCACCAGCACCTGGTAATGCGCGTAGTTGGCGCCCTTGACCACGATGGCGCCGAACTTGACCGCGACATACTGGTAAGCCAGCGAGTTCGGCAGCCCCAGTTGGAAGATGCGCGGCGTCGGATCGCCGAGCCAGTGGTACTCGATCAGATCCTCGGTCACGATGTAGGCCGGAAGAACCGCCGTGCCCGATCCCGGCGTGCCCGTGTAACCCAGGCTCCAATCCGGAATCAGCGGCAGATCGCCCGCCTGCGTCGAAAGCATCTTCACCCGGACTCCACCCGTGATGTTGTCGGTATTCAGCACCACGTTGAACTCGGTTTTCATTTCCCGGTCAATCAGGTCCAGCAGCACCGGGTTGGCGTAGATCGCTGTGGGCCGAACATGGAAGCCATTGCTGGCCACCATCTGCGCCACTGCCGATTTGATTCCGTCCACAATCGAAGCCGTGGTGCCGATGGTTGTCGTCAGGCCGCCGGCGGCTGCAATCTGTCCGATCGCGCCCATGTATTGCGTGGTCGTGGGCGTGCTCAGGCTGGTGTCGTTGCCGTTCCACAGAGCCACATCGTGCGCCACCATCACGCCGCTCACCGTATCCACCAGGTCTTTGGCCTGAAGATAGGCGAACTGCTTCTGCTGGTCGCCCAGCTCGATGTCGAAGAGGTTGTAATTGATCTGCGAAACGATCGCCTTCAGCGGAACGCTCCGCTCCACCCGCGTCGGGCTTACCACCACCGGCACGATGCTGCGTGGATTGACGAAGCCCGACGTTCCCGGATTCGGGATCGCCGTCTCCTCGAAGAACCGCGACGGATGCCCGGTCGCCGGTACCTGCTTGATGCGCTGCCCGAAGGGGCTCGAACGCCGGCAGATGTCGAAAATCTCGGTCTGATACAACGGAACTTCGATGGCGCCAGGCCCGATATAATCTGCTGCCGCGTGAATGTCTGCAAAGGTTGCGTTCATAGGCTCTTTCCGCCCCCTCCATGGGGCCTGTCGTTGCTCGAAGAACAGCTTCCAGCTACTAGCTTCTAGCTGTCAGATTTTCTATCTGAGCGGTGGTTTTACACGTTTCCGGCAGAGTATTCTCCGGGTTTTTCTTGGCTCCCGAATTGATTTCTCGCCGCTTGTCCCGGTCTGTTGCAATCATCCTGACCGAGTCTCCCCAGCTTTTAGCTAGAAGCTAGTAGCTAGAAGCTGAAAGCTGCCTTTACGTGATTGCGCCTGCCCGCAGCAGTTGGCTTTTGACCGCGATGCGCTGCTCGAGGCTCAATCCGGCCAATGCCGCATCCAGGGTCCGCACGTCCACTGGACCCTCGCCGATGCCGTGCTTGGCCAGCATCTCGCTGGTTGTCGAGGGCAGCGTCCTGCGCAGCGGACTCAACACATTCTGTGCAGACCCAGCCTTCAATTCCGCCAGTTCCCGTTCGGCCGAAGCCAGCTTTTCCGCCAGTTCCGCCTCCCGCCGGCTCTGTTCGACGGTCGCAGAAATCCGTTCCACTTCGCCGCTCAAGGCGCCTTGCCGCTCCTCAAGCCAGCCCAGCGTCCGCTCTAGCAGGTTCGTCGCGGCTTCCAGCCGCTCCGCGATCTCTCTCTCTTCCTTTTCCATGCCACTCCTTTCTGTTGACTGTTTGGCTCGTACTTACCGCGCTGATTTGCTAACAAAAAAGGCTTCGCATTGCGAAGCCTCTTTGCTAACCTTCTGATTTGGCCGCATACCGTTCCGCTAACACGCCATGCGGAAGCTCGTGGCCCGGTAGGCCGCCTTCTCCCGGAGCAGGATTGCCGCTCCAGTGAAGGTCACGCGGGTCAGCTTCCACACCTCGGCCCGCATATCTTCCACCCGCGCGTCGGCCAACTCATAACTCATACCCATCGACTCGGGCGACTGCGCCTGAATTGCCCCCGCTACTTCGGGAAAGTCCCGCGCATACAGGTATCCGCGAACCACCAGCCGCTGCCCGACAATATCCGCCTCGGTCAGCAACCCGATCTTGCGCCGCGCGTCGTGGCCGTCCCATCCCGGCCGATAGTCCACTGCCATGCCCAGCAGCGAGGGCAGCGCCTTCTCCGCGGCCTCGCGCATCAGCATCACTCGGTGTCCGCGCGCCCCCGCCGGCGCCTTGTCGCTGGCTGCATTCACCATCGCTAATACCCCCTCGAACGCCACCCGGTTCGGGTGCCCATCCATTTGGGGAATACTTACTGCCATCGCTTCCAATCGCATGCGCTCTCCGCCCATCTGCTTTCGCTTGCCCGGCCAATGCTTTTTCACTCAGCGGCCGGGCTGAATTCCGTTACCCTGTCTGCTCCCTCGCCGCTTCGCCCGTCAACTGCACTGCCCCATCCTGCCCCAGCGGTCCCAGCCCACGCATGGCCCGCACCTCGTTCACCGTCAACACACCGGCATGCAGCAGTTGCACCTGCACCGCCAGTTCTGTCTCCTCGTCCCTCGCATTCAGTTCGTTGAAGACAAACTCAAACTCCCGCCAGCCAATGCACTTGTCGAAGAGATCACGAGTAATGTGCCCGGCCAGCAGCATCGCCAACGGCGAAATCGCCCCGCGGAAGGCCTCATCGGTCATCTCCGTGGCTGTGGACTTGTTGACATCCGCCTCCAGGCCCAGCATCAGCGGCGGCAATCCGAATGCGTTGGCCACCATGCGGATCAGAAACTCCTGCCAGGCCAGCCGCATATCCGCATCCGTCCCCTGAGCAAACCGCAGCACCTCCGGCTTCTGCTCGGTCGAAATCAACGGCACCCGCCCCGTTCCTTCGATCTCGTCCTGCCACCAGCGGATCAGCCGGTCATGCTGCGTGGGCGTCGCCTCGTTCAGCCACAGCGCATACTGCGCCACCGTATTGGCCGCCAGTTTGCCCGCGAACCGGTGCGCGCTCAGAAACTGATTCACCGTCTCGAAGGCCACTTCCAGCGGTCCCAGCCCAAAGGGCGTAAAGCTGCGCGGATTCATCCGCACATACATCAACTGATCGTCGCGCAAATCGATCGCGCTCGACTCCAATTGTCCCGGCAGCGTCTGCGCATACCGCGGCGACTCCGGCTGCCCATCCCACCTGGGATTGATTCGGATCGATGCCCCATCCACCGCCCACAGCATCGCCGGCCGCTCCCCATCCCCGGTCGGCTCCATCTCGATGGCCCCGTATCCGCCCGTCAGCGCGTCCTCGATCACCTGTTCAATCAAAGTGCGAAAACTGTCCGAGGCATTCGGCTCTTCCAGCGTCCTGCGCAGCGCCCGCAGCTTGCGCTCCGCGAAGTCCAATTCTCCCGCCTTCACGCCGCGCCGCACCCGCACCTGCCAGTCCATCGCCGCAATGCGGTCCTTGATCACGTTGATCGCCCGGCGCACCACCGGCGTCTCCGCAAACCGGCGCAGATTCATCGGCGTCGGCTTGGGAAGCAGTTGGCCCGGAAACTGGACCGGACTCAAAATCGAAGGCAGCGCCAGCGTTCTGCGCTCCGCCTCCGCCCTCGCCTCCAACCCTCCCGCGCTGGCCGGCTCGCGGCCGCTCCCCGTCGCCTGCCGCCAGATCTCCCGCAACTGTTCTCCTACCTTCACGCGCACCTTCCTTTTCCCGCCGCCCCAAAAACAAAAAGGCACGGCCCCGGAAAGAGCCATGCCTTTTCTAGCTGACAGCTAACAGCCTTCAGCTAACAGTTATCCGTTTGAGCTATCACCTGAAGACTGGAAGTTATCCGCCCGCAGATACCAGCTTCTCACTCACAAAACCAATCCTACAACAAAGTCCAGAAACTATCTGCAAACTCCAGCTAACTTTTTTCTTTGACTTGTAACTATTCATTGTCAATCTATAGCTGATAGCTGAAAGCTGTTAGCTGCGTTTTCACACCCGCAGCTCCCGCCGCGCCGTCTCCGCCACCCGCCCCAGGTCCGAGGTCGTCAGCACCTGGATCTGGTGCTCCTCCATCGTCTCCACGCCAAACCGGTACATCTCCAACCGTTCCGGTTCCTCGTCGCTCGCTCCCAGCCGCGCCGCTGGCTCAATCACGGCTGTCAGCTCCAGGCTGGCCTTTTCCACCCGCTCCACCCCGGCCCGCAATCCCGCCGCCGAGAAGGCCAGCACCTTGGCCATCTCCACGCCCGGCTCCAGGCTCACCGCATGAAACATGCGGATCACCCCATTCGGCCGATAACCAACATCAATCCGCAGCGGATCCCCCGGCCGCGTGTACTCCGAAGCCGCGATCCTCTTCCGCAGCAGCTCCCACACCCCGGCCCGTTCGAACTCCGTCCGCATCTTCGCCTGAATGCCGGCGCGTCCGCTCAGCCGCGGAATTCTTTCTCGAGCCGGCGGCTCCACATACAGCCGCATCAGCTCTTCCATCCCCGCCGGAAGGCTCTCCGCCAGATAGGCCTTGGCCTCGGTCATCTGCACGCTCAGCGAGAGCGATTCATTCAGCAGCCGCATCAGATTCCCCTCCGGATCGGCCGCGAAGCGCTTCTGCAGTTCGCTCTCCATCCCCTCCAGCAGCGCGGTGTCGGCCTCCGGGTCCAGGCAGCGCACCCGCCGCCAGTCGCGGGTAAAACGGACCAGAGGAGGCTCAGGCCCGGCCGCCGCCGGACTGTTCGTTTGGAGGCCGCGCTGTTCGCGCAGGATCACCCCGATATGCACATACTCGTTCCTCACCGCATCCGGCACATACCGAAGCAGTTGAAACTCGCACGCTCGCCGCTGGTTGTTGCTACTCATCGATGTAAGCTTTCAAACTTCAGCCCTCAGCTTGCCGATGTTGTCCAATTCCAAGGCTGATAGCTGAAGGCTGATAGCTGCCTCTCAATTCACTCTCATGCTAGTCCCCCACCGCTCCTCTTTCCAACCCTCTTCCCCTTTTTTCCTCATCTCCACCCATTTCGGAAATGGCTCTCTCCCCGTCTTCCCGAACCCCGTAATCAGCTCCCGGATTCGGCCGCGCCGCGCCAGCAGCTTTTCCACCAGCGCTTCCATCTCACTCAGGTCGCCGCCGTACCACTCCGGCGGAACCTCGCTGGCCGCCGCCCACACCGTCTCCGCCGCCAGGGTCTCCAGCCGCGTCAGCCAGGGCTCAAAGGATTCCCATCCTCTGATCTCCCGGTACACATCATTGCGGTAATACACCCCGCGCAGCGGCGCATCCTCAAACTTCCACTCCCCGGCGTGAAAGCAGTACCCAAAGTCAATAAAGACCGCCCGGTAGCGCCGTTCCCGCTGCTTGCGCTGAAAGACCGCCTGCCGGCCATTCGCATTACCGGTCCACTTGTCCAGCGCCAGGATCCCGGCGAATTCGTCCAGGTTCCTCACTTCGGTCATCTGCTCTTCGGGCAGGAAATCCACCACCTGGCCCGGCATCAGCCCGCCCACAAACCGCGACCCGAACTGCAATCCCGCCTGGCAGCGCACCCGCGTCTTGCCCAGGTCCATCTCCAGCTCCGGCGTATTCTCCACCAGCCAGTTGGAGACCTCCACCAACTCCGTCTCCGCGGCCGTCAGCCCCACCGCCGCCGCCAGCCTGGAGGCCAGAAACTCGTTGGCCAGCACCCGCGTATGCTGCGGGTTGTTCTGGAACTTCACCACGTACACGTGCCCGTCCGCGCCCAGCATCAACTGGCCCTGCGCGCCGCCTCGCATCCGTCGGATCTGCTGCACCGCCAGAACCGCCAACTTCGTTCCCCCGCCTCGTCTGCAACCTTTATCGAATTCTAAGCGCTCAGACCCAGAAAAACAGCTTCCAGCTTCTAGCTCAAAGCCCAAACTCTGTTCCTTCTGCAATAAACGATTCTCCGGATGCGCCACAAATGCTCCGTGCCCCATCCTTTTCGCGTTCGTTGCGAAAAGGGTGGGATACCACCAACCTCAACCGGCCTCTCACTTGCCAGCAGCTGAAAGTTGGAGGCTAGGAGCTAGCGACTCGCCCTTCCCAGCAGTTCCGCCCGCGCCCCCAGCCCGATCGCCATCGCCATCACCCGGTCGTCATGCGTCCCCGGCCGAGCCCCGCTCCCGCCATTCGGCATGCGCACAAAGCTCCGGCACTCGGCTAGTAGACGCCGGCTCTGGAAGCGCTCCGGCTGCTCCACCAGCCCCGCATCCAGCCGCCCCAGTGCCGCCGGCCGGCTCATCGAAGTCGTCAGCCAGCCCGCCTGTCCCCCCTGCTGGTAGATTTTCCCATAGCCGCACACCGACTCGATCAGAGCCAGCACTCCGCTGCCGTGGTTGTTCCTCTCCACCACCAGCCAGGCCCGGTTGTACTCAGTGGCCAGCGCCGTCACCAGCCGCGCCAGCTCCAACCCGCCCACATGTCCGGCAAACTCCGCGCACTGCAATCCCGTCTCCATCTCCAGCACCTGCGCCGCCGAGTAGTCGCCCTCGCTTCCGCCGCCTGCCGGGTCCACCGCTACCAGGTACTCCTTGCCCTTCAGCGGCGGCAGCCAAACCTCCAGCTCCCCATTCAGCCGCACCTCCACCGGAGGAGCCATCGCCGCCAAGCGCGCCTCAATCGCCTCAAGCTCAAAGACCGAATCCCCGCTGGCCAAAAAGCATCTCTCTTCATCCTCGGCGTACTCCTGCCGCGCCAGCCCCCGAAAATCCGCCCGAATCTGCCGCCGATAGCCTATCTGCTCCAGATTCAGGCGCTTCCGCGCCATCAGATCGCACTCTTCGTCCGTCAGGCTGCCTGCATCCACCGCCTTCGCCCGATACCGCCGCTCCATCCACCAAGGAAAAAAATGCCGCACCATCCCCATCTCGCCGGCCTTCCGCCACTCCTCGTGGAAGCATCCGCCCACTCCGTCCGGCGTTGACTCCAGAATCAGCTCCGCTCCAGGAGCCAGCGATGCTCGCAGCCCCGCCAGCGTCTCCGCCGGGTCTCCCGGCCATCGCGCCAGCTCCGAACAGTGCAGATTCTGCACCGTCAATCCCCGCCCCGCATTCCGGTCGCCCGCCGAGACCACCCGGTACTGCGCATCGATCTCCGGAAAGACAATCTGCCGCACATTCGCCCGCGAAGTCCGCAAGATCCCTTCGCGCAGATTCTCCGGCAGCCAGTCCAGAAACCGGTGTACGATCCTGAAAATCTCCTCGGCAGACTCCTGCGTATGCGCAACCTCCAGTGTCAGCGTCCCCGGATGCGTGATCGTCTTCAGAAAAAATCGCGCCGCCGCCCAGGTCGTCAGCCCCATCTGCCGCGCCTTCAGCACAATGTTCCGCTCGCCTCGCCGCCGCTCGAAGGCCCGCTGCGCCGCATTCGCCTTCAGCAGCGCCGTTTTGCCCTCGCGCATCCTCACCTTCAGAAGCTGCGCGGCCAGCGCCATCCCCACGCTTTTTCCATGCAGGCTCGCCGGACGAGCATCCAGAATCTGCCCATACCGCTCCAGTTCCTCCCTGTTCAGCGCCTCCGGGCAAAAATTCCAATCCTCTGCGGCAGCCGCGCATCCTTCCGTTCTTTCCGCCACGGATCCCCCATTTCATCCGGATTGGCGAAATGATGGATCCGGCCCGATAGGAACATTTCGCAAAAGGCTGTCATCCTGTGCTACCCGGCTCGCTTGCCTATTACGGCCAAACAAACACACTGCGCCCCAAATGCTGGGTGCCCCATCCTTGACGCGTTTTTTGCGTCAAGGGTGGGAAACCAGGAACCCAACCAGCCGTTTCATCGGGAGTGAAAGTCGGCGTTCCAAGCCGCTTTTGCTTACCACCCCGCAAATTCCACGTACCATCCATTCCCGCCATCTCCGCCGGTGCCCGCCGTCGTATACGTTGCCGCCGTGTAGCCCGTGGAAGTACCAGCCGTCGTCGTGCAGGAGGCCAGCACCCCGCCGCTCCAGGTCGGATTCACCGTCCCGGTGCCCAGCGTTCCGCCTCCACCGACCACGTTGAACGTGACGTTCGTGCCCGAGCCGCATCCCGCTCCCGCCTGCACCACCGTGCAGGTGCCATTCAAAGCCCCGCTCGTCACTCCCAGCGTCGCCTTCGGCTGCGTCGTGCAACTGCCTGACGTTCCAAGAGCCTCCGGCACTGTAACCAATCCACCCGGTCCGCCCGCCGCATAGATCGTCGGCCACGTCGAAACAGTCGTTTGAGAAGAAAGCATCCCGACGCCCCCGCCCCCGCCGCTGCCTGCTCCGGTCGAGTTTGCAGCCGGAGGCATCCCGTAGGCTCCGCTGAGGTCGATCACGCCGCCAGTCCCGTTGATCGAAGCGCAAGACATCACCAGTCCTTGCCCCGCATAACCGCCCGCGCCGCCCGTGCTGCCGCCTTGTACTCCGGTTGCGCCAGTCAAATATAGCCCATCCAGTCCGCCCGCTCCGTCTGCTGCCAACGCCCGTTGAAGCTGAGATGCGATAGAGGCGCCATTACCTCCATTGCCGCCGCTTGATGCACCGGCTGCACCGCCATTGGTCTGCCCAGTGCCAGCTTCCGCTGTCGCTGGATAACTTGCTACCCCGCTCGCACCAGCAGCCGATCCACCTCCGGAGCCGCCAGAGCTTGCACCACATATCCCTTTGTTAGTATTCGGCCAAGTGCTCTTGACCCCATTCAAAAGCATGGTCCCGTAGAGGTTGCACGCGCCCTGCGAATGAACCACAAACCCCATGCTGCTGACAATGCTGGTGTAGACATAAGCCCCTGAATCTATCTGGAAACTTGTAGCAAGTATTTCGCCGTTCGTGATATTGCAGGGAGCTGACGAAGTGCAGTTGATTACGCAGTGTGTCGGGCCGGTTGTGCAGCTTGCCGTCGAACTGTACTCATACGATCCATCCGCGCCGGTTCCAAGGTATTGCAACCAATGTGGAGTGCTCGTCACAAATGAGCCAGAGCTACAGCCTGAAGTTGTCGCGCCGCCATTCGCATCTGTGCAAAGAGTAATTCCTGTGCCGGATACTGTTCCTGCCGTTAGCACCTTTGTATCTGTGCCCTGAAGAGACGCGGGTGCCAGTTGAGATACCGCGATCTGCCCGCTGCTGTTGCCCAGCGGAATTCCAGCCCATGTTCCCGGTGTGCCTGCCCCCACATTTACCCACGCCGCAACTCCATTCGCCGTGGCCCCTGAGTTCTGTTCCATGTCCCCTTGCGACCACGCCAGAGACGATGGCGCTGCGGAGGATTTTGTCGGCATCTGAATCTCCGGCCCTAACACCGGTGCGGAGAATGAAAGCGCTGTCGCGGTCGAGTAAGTCGCGCCGAGATTGCCTCCAATATTCACCAGCACGGCGCCCGTTTGGGTTGCATCCACGTAATTGATTGTCTTGTTTGCATCGGTGCCGATGGTGATTCTCTGCCCTGTAGACAGGTCTGTGGCGCTGGTGCAAATCAATATGCTGGTGCCGCTCGTGCCGGTGCAGGTGGTGCCTCCGCCATTCGGGGTGCCGGTTGTTCCGGTTTGGTAAACCACATCGAGAGCGTACCGCTTGCCGTTGGCTCCATTCCAATAGCTCGGCGGGGCAAGAATCTGGCCTGCATACAACGTTGTTCCGTTCGGAAGCGCCGCAAATGCAGTGTCCGCGTACAGAAGATTGGAAGCATGAATGCCGTACTGCCATAACTGGCTGATGTTCAGGTCGCCGATGATCTGCGCTGGAGAAGACGATGTGGTTGGGCCTACGCTGGAACTTCCTATCGAAGGTGCATAGGTAAGCAGCGGAGTCCATCCGCTGGCTCCAAGGATATTGCCCCGCCAGAGCCCTGGTATCCCCACAAATGCCGCTGTGGTGTTCGATCCCGTCCCGCTGCCAAACTGGCTATTGGTTGCGTGCAGAACCAGCGCCTTGTCGTTTGCCGGCGACATAACAAACGAAGGAAAATTGAATCCTGCGCTGCTCCCGGATGCCGGAGCCACCCAGGTAGTATCGAAACTGAGTAAGAACTGTTCGCCATTTCCCGCGGATGGGCAGTCATAAAGCGTAAATACGCCCAGCCCCTGAGTAAGCGACGAATTGACCTCGACTTTTACGTTCTTGGAAGTAAAGTTGATGCCTCCGCAAGATGCTTGATTATCCAGCATCACCGCTGCTCCGCTGCTTGAAGAGCCATACGCTCCACGGTTGTTGTCCACAGTTCCGTTGGCTATGCCAAAAGAGTCGCTGCCTCCCACTCGCCAGTAGATTCCTGCAATCCCGGCTCCGTCCGATCTCCAGCCCTTATCAAAATCAATGTTAATGCCGCCGCCGGAGAAATAGTAGCTGTACTCCGTTGCTCCCGATACTTCACCGTGCCATATCCTCGTACCGGTATCTACACGCGATCCAAAGTATAATCCAACCTGATAAGTATTCGTTTGAGTAGCTGTTTTGTTTCCAAGCCCTATATTGCTGACTGCTTGCTCATATCGGGCACTGGCATCGAAGGCGATAAATACGTTCGCCACCGTCGCCGTTCCCGTGTCGGTGTATGTTCCTGGGGTAACTCCGAAGGGCACAACAACTGTAAATGTCGTGCTGGTTGCCGATGCCACCTGGACAACTCCCCTGTTCAGGCCCATGCCGCCTTGCGTGCTTAAGCCTTCTATGTCCACCCACTGTCCTGCTGCAAGGCTATTGTTCGCAGTAAATGTTGCAATGTAGGGCTGCGGATACGGGGCCGGAGAACTTGAGGCATAGACCGGCGTCGTGTTGGCCGCGATGGTGACGTTTGATACGTTGTAGATAGCGCCCGGAGTCGGACCATTCCATAATAATCCTGGAGGGGCATATCCTCCTCCGGCATTGCCGACTGTTCCCTCGATCTGGCAACCATCGTAAGCGTAGATCGTCGATGATACTACATAACTGTGATCTCCCGGAAACTCGATAATTCCGCCGTGCGGAGAGCCGCCGTTATTCCAGCAAGCGTTGAATGCCGACTGAATCGCAAGAGTATCGTCTGTTGCTCCGTCTCCCTTCGCGCCAAATGCGGCGTTCGTAACATCGTACCGCGGCCCGTTGCTCGTGTTGTTCGCTACCGAAAATGTACTGGCAACGCTCACTGGCCCGGTGAATGACGCTCCCGTCAGCGCAGCACCGCCCAGGTTCGCCAGTGCCCCAGACACGGAGGAAGCCCCGGTGCCTCCTGCTGCGATTGAGACCGTGCTCGTGCCCGATATGGCCGTGCCCGTGCCGCTGTAATAAGCTATCTGCCCGCTGGTCCCCGCGTTGACCGTTCCGTTGCTGCCCCCGGCGCCGCAGGCTGCGCCCGTATTGGTGATATACCCGGAGTTATCGATTTGCAGGCAGTTATGGCCGCTGCTCGCAGCCAGTCCCGGAAACTTGATCGCTGTTGTGCCCGTAAAGCTGGCATATAGGCTGCTGCTGCCGCCGCCGTAGATATTGAATCCCGTCCCGGCTCCTGTTTCATAGTTGATGCGTACAACCCCGGCGGCGTTGGAAGCATTAATGTAGGTGTCGCCGCTGTTGGTGCTCTGGTATGCCTTGAAGCTGTCCAACCCTCCGGTTGCCGAGTTGAGCGCCCAGTTATTGCTCGCATCCTTCACCATGTACCATTGGCTATTGCCATTCCAGTCCTTGTAGATGAAGGATTCCTTCTGACTGGCCGTTAATCCCGCCCACAAAGTTGTATCAATTTCCGCATCCGCTTGGTTCTTTACTGTTGGCGTGCCTGCAAAAGTTGACGTCCCGCCCACCTGCAGCGTTCCGTTGAACTGCGCGTTCCCGGCGTTGTTGATTGCCGCCACTGTGGTTTCGCTCGCTCCGCCCGACCCGATCACCACCCCGCCGGTCCCCGAGTTATTCGACCCATTCAATACCACTGCGCCGGTCCCTGCCGAATTAATAACTGTCTGGTTGTTTGTGCTCGACTGTCCGTTGTTATACTGCCCGATCGATATGCGGTACACATTGTTCAGTTCATCCAAAATTTCGTAAAACTGCTCTCCTGCCGTCGCGTCGGTTAAGCCAGTCGTCCACCGATAGCCATAGTCAGTTTGATAGCGGTTTAGTAATCCGCGCTCATTGTTCGCCCCGATGCCAATGCGATAGTGGTTGGTGACTGTGGCGTCCTTCTGGCTCCCGTACCAATCACCATTCAAGCCGTTGAAACTCCTGTGAAATGTATCGAGGAAGCTGTTGCGCGTGCCGTTGTCCGTCAACGCCCCTGTGAACAACGTGCCGCCGGTCATCCAGTTGTTGTACGCGCTGCCCGCGTCCGCCACAACTTGGTTGGTCGAGTTCTCGTTCCGCAGCCCAACGATTGTGTTGTTCTGCGCGTTTGCACCCAGATGTAATGCAGTCGCGCACCCCTCGATATCCCCTCCGGTGATCGTGTTTCCGTCACCCTGTTGCAGATTGATGCCATAACTCCCGCCGATAGGATTTCCTCCGCTCGTCGGGCAGTCGATGTGCAGCCGCACAAACGTGCTTGCGTTCAGCCAATCGGTCGTCGCGGGATTCGATATCTGGTGCCCGATCGCGTTCACAGCCGTCTGGAATCCTGTGAATTCATCGTCGAAAAACGTTCCCCCTATGTAATTCCCGGTCCCATCCAGTGTCATGCCTGTCTGGTTCGAGTTACCCAGAAAATATATGCTTTCCAGATCCAGCTCCTGCGTCCGGTATGCCAGGAATCCCTGCGCCGTCGCGCTCGCCGCGGAGGTGGTATTGATGACCGCATTGTCCAGGTGGAAGCCCATCGTATCCGCCGCATAGGTCGGGTCGCCTACCTGCACCATCGCCCCGGTCCCCGAGTACAGAAATACCGTGCCGCCCTGGCTCCCGCTCGCCGTGCTCGCGCCGCGCAAGGTGCATCCACGTAGCGATACATTCCTCGTTCCTGCCGTCACAATCACCTGGTGGGCCGTCGAAATCGTGGCGCAAGGCAGTTGCACGGTGGCATTCGCCGTCGATATCGTCAGGTTCGATCCCATCGACAGAGTTCCGGTAAAATTCCGCGCATCGCACGTCCCGCCTTGCGTTTGGCTGAGTCCGCTCAGGCACGCACTCAGCTTGGCTCCGAAATCCCCTCCGGAAAATTGGTCTACCTGATACAGAGCACCTATCTTCACGCTCGTCAGCGGCCCCGTCATGCTCCCGCCCGCCAGCGGAACTTCCAGAGCAATGTTTTCATCCACATAATGCTTGTCCGCCGCCTGTAGCGGCTGCGTCGGATCACAGCACAGGGTCAGCGGCCCGGTCATCGTTGCGCCCGTGACCGTCAGTACGCCGCCCGCAAGAGCCGAGATCGCCTGATCCACATACGCCTTGCTCACCGCCTGCACGGCCTGCGCAGCCGGCATCAACTGCGCCTGCACCTGCCCCAGCGTCACCTGCGCCCCCACCGGAACCACCCAGTACTCGGTGCTCGTCGTCCCGTCGCTCAAATAGTAGACCGCCGTGTAAAACTGCCCCGCCGGCGTCGCCCCCAGGTTCGGAGCTAGATTCACGCTCACAAATCCATCCGGTGCTATTGTCACCGTCGTACTGTCGGCTACTACCAACTGGCCGCTCGCGGTCGTGAACGATGGCCAGCTCAACACCAGCGTCCCCGTGCCAGGCTGACCATTCGCCAAATATACTGTCCCCTGAACCGTCGTTGTGCTGACCGCCTGCCCATGGGCTGCACTCTCCAGCCCCATGCCCGTCAGACCCATCACTATCGACAACAGTCCCAGCCATCCGCAGGCGCGCAACCACTCGTGATTCGTGAGCTTCATCCGTCTCTCTTCTTTCTTCCTGGGAGTAACGCAAAGAGACCTTCCCTCTCTGCCTTCATCCCTGCAAAGTCTTGTCTTCAGCGATAATTCGCTGACTTACTGACTCGCTGGGTGCCCCATCCTTGGCGCGTTCTTGTTCTTGCGCCAAGGGTGGGAAACCACAACCCTCAATCCGCCCTGTTCATGAGCCGCGGACTCGAGGAACTTGCATTGGCTCGTCTCTGTGTGCAATACAATCGGACCGGATCGTCAATCCTCCGGCTCACATCGGTCGAAGCTACTCCGTCGCTGCGTCGATCTCCTCGGCGCTGCTCTCCGGTTCGGCCGCCAACCGCTCTGCAAGGCTCACAAAACCCTGCACTACGATTTCGTCCTCGCAATCGATTTGCCCATCTGCAAGGGCAAACAGCAGCTTTGCGCTGGTTTGGTTTCCGCCAAGTGTGCTATTCAACAGCGACTTCGCTATCCTTTCGCTGTTCAACTCCAGGGCCTTGTCTGCCGCTGCGTTCATCCTTGCTTTGCCGCGGTTGACCACGCTCTTCTGGGCCCCTCTTCCATGTGGCTTCCGCGCCACCGGATGCATCTGTCTTGCCTGCTCCATTTGTCCGCCAATCCCGTCCCGCCATTCCACGGCCTGACTCACGACTCCGTAGAAAGGGAAAGGGGGCAATTCCTCTCCGGATTTGCCCCCTGCTTCCGCCGAATTGGTCCATCGGTCGCCGCGAAGGTCTGCGGCTTCTTCTTTTTTCTGAGGAAGCCGTCTTGCTCAGCCCCTCGCTGCTCCGCCTCAACTCGGAGAATGCCCGAATCGCTTCAAGAGTTTACCCTGCCAGAGCCATTCCGCCTTTGGCCGCTTACGCCTCTTCCCCGTGCGGCCCTTCGCTAAGGTCAAAACACCCTCTCGCTCTCTCAAAGCGCTCTCAGTCTCTCCCCACGCTTGCGAATCCGCGGAAGTTGTCCGAATAAAATCAGGAAAGCCTCGTCTTCTCTCCCCTGCCGCTCTGTTTCTTGTTGAATGTTCTCAGCATATCGAATCGATACGGAATTCCATGCAATTCAAAATAGTATCATTATCCACTTTTATTTCAACCACTTAACCAAGATTCTTCAACAAAGTCTCTTTGACACGATCTCCGAGACGGAACAAATCTTATCCAATCCAGAGCGCCCCGTCCATAAAGAGCAGTCCGATTCGCTGCTGCAAGTCACGCCAGCAATGAACCCGCTAACTCGCGAACTCGCTATCACCGCGAAGCGGTGGCTAACTGGCTAAATGGATAACCAGTCCTCGCTGGTTTGGCGAGAGGATGAAGAAGATCCAATTCTCAATCCGCCCCATCCATGAAGAGCCAAGCCGAGTTCCAACTCGCCTTACCTGGCCCGCTCGAAGGTGAGCGAAGCGGAGTTGATGCAGTAGCGCAGCCCGGTGGGGCGTGGTCCGTCGGGAAAGACGTGGCCCAAATGGCCGCCGCAGCGGGCGCAGGTAACCTCGACGCGGCGCATGCCCACGCTCCGGTCCTCGTGTTCGGCAACGGCCTTCGAGTCGGCAGGCAGTAGAAAGCTGGGCCATCCGCAGCCGGAGTCGAACTTGGCCCCGCTCAGAAAAAGCAGAGTCCCGCAGCCTGCGCAGTGGTAGTTCCCTGTCTCGTGGTTCTCAGTCAGCGCGCCGGTAAAGGGCCGCTCGGTGGCCTTTTCGCGCAAGATACTGTACTGCTCCGGCGTGAGCAGCGCGCGCCACTCCGCCTCACTCCGCACAACCTTTTCTGGACCCTCGCTCATGCAAGCCTCCTGGACATCCCGTCCATGGGATGCACGCGGCCCGGCAAAAGCGGCAGGAACTTAGACCTCAGGCCTCGGCCACCAGTTCAATCTCCACCAGCACGTCCTTGGGCAGACGAGCGACTTCGACGGTGCTGCGGGCGGGCAGTGGCGCGTCCTCTCGCTCAAAATAGCTGGCGTAGACCGCGTTCATGGCGGCAAAGTCATTCATGTTTTTCAGAAACACAGTAGCCTTGACCACCTGCGCCAGACTCGATCCCCCTGCTTCGAGGATGGCCCTCAGGTTTTCGAAGGCGCGCGTTGTCTGTTCCGTGATGCCGCCCGCGACCACCAGCTGGGTCGACGGGTCGACGCCCACCTGGCCGGCAGTGAACACAAGATGCCCAACCCGCACGCCCTGAGAATAAGGCCCGATCGCGGCAGGAGCTTCGTCGGTTGCGATGACTTGTTTGCTCATGCACTCATTGTAATGGCGAGTCGGCGTCAGGCGAGGACCGTATTATCGATCAGCCGCGTAGCCCCAACCCATGCGGCCACGGCAAAAAGGCTTCCCGGAGCGGCAATCTCCACCGGCTCCAGCGTTGCCCAATTCACCAACTCGGTATAATCCACCCGCACATCAGGCTCAGCGGAAATGGTCTGTCGTGCGGCAGCAACGAGTGCCTCGGCCCGCCGTTCACCCCCAGCCACCAACGCCTCCACCTGCCGAACCGCACGACTGAGCGCAAGTGCCTGAGTGCGTTCTGTCTGGCTGAGATAAAGGTTGCGCGAGCTGAGCGCCAGCCCGTCCGGTTCGCGGACGATGGGGCAGACCACGATCTCGGCAGCGAGTCGCAGGTCGGCCACCATCCGCCGAAGCACGGCCACCTGGGCAGCGTCCTTTTGCCCGAAGAAGGCCCGATCCGCCTCCGAGGCGATCAGCAGCTTGGCCACCACCGTGGCCACCCCGCGAAAATGCCCCGGCCGCGAAGCGCCGTCCAAACGCTGGCTCAGCCCCTCGACCTCGACAAAGGTCGCCGCACCGTCAGGATAAAGCTCTTCGACCGGCGGAGCGAAGACTACGTCAGCGCCCTCGGCCTTGGCCAGAGCGCAATCTGCCTCAAAGGTGCGCGGATAGCGCGCATAATCCTCGTTCGGCCCGAACTGCGTGGGGTTCACGAAGATGCTCACGGCCACGTAGCCCACCGAAGCACAGGCGGCGCGAATCAGCGAGGCGTGTCCGGCGTGCAGCGCCCCCATCGTGGGCACCAGGCCAATCGTGTTACCGCCGTCGTTGCGCTCTTCGCGCGACCACTGGCGCAATTCGGCGACTGTGCGCAATATCTTCATCAGACTTTTCTCAGCGTCCCTGTATTTTCAGTCACTTCCAGCGCCCGGCGCGCCGCTTCCGGCAAATGGTAGCTCTCCTCGTCGCTGGGAAAGGCTCGCCGCTCCACGTCTTCGCGATACTCTTCGATGGCCGACCGAATCACCGCCCCGGCATCCCCATAGCGGCGCACAAACTTAGCCGCAGGAGCAAAAGTCAGGCCCACCAGATCATGAAAAACCAGGATCTGCCCGTCGCAATCCGGCCCTGCGCCAATGCCAATCGTAGGAATCGGCAGCTCGGCGGTAATCGCCGCGGCCACCTCGCGCGGAACCCCTTCCAGCACCAGCGCCCCCGCACCCGCCTCGGCCAGCGCCTGCGCGTCGGCCCTCAGCTTCAGCACGGCATCGGCGGTGCGCGCCTGCACCCGGTAGCCGCCCATGCGGTGAATGCTCTGCGGCGTCAGTCCCAAGTGGCCCACTACGGGGATTTCGGCCTCGCTGAGCGCGCTGACCAGCTCGACCCGCGCCCCTTCGATCTTGACCGCCTCCGCGCCCGCCTCCTTCACAAAGCGAATCGCGTTGCCCACTCCTTCGCCCACCGTGCCGTGATAGCTGCCAAAGGGCATATCGGCCACCAGCAGCGCCCGTCGCACCCCCCGCCGCACGGCCCGCGTATGGTGCAGCATCTCGTCCACAGTCACTGCTAGGGTGTTTTCGTGGCCCAGAACCACCATCGCCAGCGAGTCGCCCACCAGAATCAGGTCGATCCCGGCCTCGTCCGCAAGGCGTGAGGTGGCATAGTCGTAAGCGGTCAGCGCGCAAATCGGCTTGCCCTGCCGTTTCATCTCGGCAAGCACAGGCATGGTGACTTTTGGGAGGGATGCGCCTGCAATCAAAGCGCTTTGGGGAGCGGCATCCGCGCCGCCGGAAAAGTTGGTCACGCTCATAAGGTCTCCAGTGCCGCTCCGAACACTCAGGATGCAGCCCGATCAAGCCAAGTATACCCTGAAGCTGGCCAACTCGCGAACTCGCACTCTCGCCATCCTCGCGAAGCGAGGCTATAGCAAAACCAGGGATGATGTATCCCGAAACCATGGCACTCAAGTCGACGCGACCAACAGGGAGCGGCGACCTTCGACAAGGCTAGTCAGGACACAGTATCCCTGGTTTTGCTCTAACTTGCCGCATTTGTCAAAACTTTTCCGAAGCGTCCCGGCCAGGAAGTACGGTTACCTTTACCTTGCCGTTCATGCCCCCCACGCTGCACACTGGTAGGCAGAATGTTTTCCCCATTGGCCACAGAAATCTCCGCCGGACTCAGCGCAACAGCCGGACTCGCCCTGGCGGCGGGTGGCTGCGCTTATGCGGCTATGTGGCCGACCTCGCAACTCTTCGGCCCCACGCTCATCGCCCCGCCGCGCCCCGGCGAACTGGCGCTTACCTTCGACGACGGCCCCAATCCCGTCTGGACGCCGCGCCTGCTGGACCTTCTCGCCAGCCACGACGTACATGCGACCTTCTTTCTCGTCGGCAGCCGCGCTCAGGCCCAGCCCGCGCTGGTGCGCCAGATCGTCGCCGCCGGCCACCTCATCGGCAACCACTCCTGGAGCCATCTCAACCTGGCGCTCTCCTCGGGCCGCCGCATCGACGAGGAGCTCTCCCGCACCAGCCAAGCTCTGGAGCAGATTGTCGGCGCGCCCATCCGCTACTTTCGTCCGCCCTTTGGCGCGCGCCGCCCTGAGGTTCTGCGCGCTGCAAGGCGCCTGGGCATGCTCCCGGTCCTGTGGAACGCGATGACCTCCGACTGGAAGAACCCTTCAGCCGACGCCATCGCCAGCCAGCTCACCCACAAAATCGATCGTTTGCACCGCCAAGGCCGAGCCGCCAACATCGTCCTTCACGACGGCAGCCACTCGGACACAGCCGCCAACCGCGCCCCCTCCTTAGCCGCCGCCGCCCAACTCATCGCCCACTACCAGTCGACCCGTCGCTTTGTGACTGTAAGCGCTTGGAAATAGGTAAGTTGCGGCGATAGTGCTATATGCTCTCTATCTTTTGAGGACCAGCGGCCGGGTTCACGTATTCCCGATTTCCTCGCGTCACTCCGCGGCCAACTGCTCCAGCAGCCCATCAAAATCTTCCAGCCGCGCGTATTCAATAATGACTTTGCCACGGCCGTCGTGGTCTTCAATGTGAACCTTCAGTCCGAGGGCGCGCTGCAACCGCTCCTGGACCGCGCGAATATTCGGATCGACGGGAGGTTCGGGCTTGGCCTCTTTCTTGCCGGCGCGCTCGGGATGAATGAGGCCCTGCACGTAGCTCTCCGTCTGGCGAACAGAAAGCGAAAGCGCGACAATCCGTTGCGCCGCCTTCTCCATCTCCTCCGAGTGCTCAAAGGACAGCAGTGTCCGCGCGTGCCCAAAACTCAGCTCGCCGGCCTCGACCCGCGCCTGCACAGAAGCAGGTAACTTCAATAAACGCAAGAAGTTAGCAACCGTTGCTCGGTCCTTGCCGGTGCGCACCGCCATCTGCTCCTGGGTCATATGAAACTCGCGCGAGAGCCGCTCAAAGGCGCGCGCCTGCTCCATCGCGTTCAGATCGGCGCGTTGCAGGTTTTCGACGATGGTGATCTCCATCGCCTGTTCGTCGGAGACCTGCCGCAGAATGGCCGGAATCGTAGTCTTTCCTGCCAGCTCCGAGGCCCGCCAGCGCCGCTCTCCGGCAATGAGCTGAAAGCGGCCGTTGGCCAGCGGACGCACCAGCACCGGCTGCACCACCCCGTTCGCCTTGATCGACGCTGCCAGCTCCACAATCTGCTCCTCGTTCATATGCGAGCGGGTCTGGAAGGGATTGCGATCTAGCTGATCGAGGGGAATCTCCAGCGGCTTGCCCCCTTCCGTATCGGCTTTTGTGGGAGCGGGAGCGGCTTGCACGCGGGGTAACAGCGAGTCCAGTCCCTTGCCCAGTGCGCGGCGTTTCGTGTCGGGTGCGGCGTTGATCATGATTCAGAATCCTTTATTCCGGTGAATAACCAGAGCATTTCAAATCTGTGTCAGCTAAAGTACTGGCGGTTACGATGACTGCATTCAAACAGCCGTCAGGAACGCAGGAATTTCCGGGCCACAACCTCCGGCTCGCCGGCGATGCGTCCCTTCCGAGACGGAGGCTCGATCCCATTGCGCGCAAGAAACTCCCCAGCCAGCTCGAAGTAGGCCTCGGTTCCCCGCGAACGCGCATCGTAAAGAGCCACAGGCTTGCCGTGGCTGGGCGCCTCGGCCAGCCGCACGTTGCGCGGAATCACCGTGCGGAAGAGCCGCTCCTTGAAGTACTCGCGCAAGGTTTCGGTCACCTGCTGGGCCAGGTTAGTGCGGTCGTCGTACATGGTCAGCAGCACACCTTCGATGGTCAGCGTCGGATTGAAGGCCGCTCTCACCCGTTCCAGGGTCGAAATCAGCTCCGATATTCCCTCCAGTGCAAAGTACTCAGCCTGCATCGGTACAATCAGCGTGTCAGCCGCAGCCAAAACGTTGAGGGTAAGCAGGTCAAGCGCCGGCGGGCAATCCAGAATCACCAGGTCGTAACCATCCTGAATAGGCTCGAGTGCCATGCGCAAACGAATCGCGCGGTCCTCGGCCCCGGCCAGCTCGATATTCGCGCCGGTCAGGTTCTTCGAGCCGGGTAGCAGCGACAGCAAATCGATCTCCGTGGGCAGAATCACCTGCTCTGCCGGAGCCTCGCCCATCAGCACGTCATAGATAGAGTGCCGGTTGTCGTCCCGCTGAAATCCGAGTCCTGAGGAACAGTTCGCCTGCGGATCGCAGTCCACCAAAAGTACCTTGAGGCCTTCAAGTGCGAGGCAGGCGGCCAGATTGATCGCTGTAGTGGTTTTGCCAACTCCGCCCTTTTGGTTGACAATGCCGAGTATCTTGCCCATGGATTTCAAGACTAATAGCAGGAGCCATTTTGCGGGTAGGAGCTGACGCTGTGGAGAACTAAGCCAAGCTGTGGAAACCCCTTGCGGCGGGGCGAAGCAAAAACGCGGCAAATTCTAGCAGAGCAAGGCTTTCGTGGCGGGTTGCGCATCTCCTCATGACCGGATAGCAAAAGAGGCTTTCGGTGGAAATCTTTCGTATTATGGAGCAAATTGCAGGCAGGGTATCCGCAAGTTTTTCATGTGCCCAATCTGGAACTCGCTCATTTCGGAGAATAATTAAAATTGTTTCACGTGGAACTGTTCCTAGACGCAATGGGCCAGCTTCTTGATTTGTTTCACGTGGAACACGCCCTTACCTACTCCCATCCATTCCAATTACAATTCCTTCCAGTCCTCATCTAAGAAATTCTCGGCAACTGTCACATAGCTCGATCCGGATTGTCTTAACTGTAGGAGGCTTTCCATGCAAACGACACCTGTAGCACTGCAAAACCCCTTCCTTGAGAACTCCCTGTGCGATCCGGACAAAGAACTCGTAGCCGGGGCAAAGGCTGGCCGCCGCGATCAACTCGATCTGCTCCTCACGCGCCATCTTCCCTGGCTCTTCAATCTTTCCCTCCGTATGCTCCATCGCCGTGCCGACGCCGAGGATGCCACACAGGAAATCCTGCTCAAGATCATCAAAGCTTTGCCCGGGTTCCGGGGTGAGGCGAAATTCCGCAATTGGCTTTATCGCATCGCCTTCAACCACCTTTTGACCGTAAAAAAGCCCAAGTGGGCCGCCGCAGATGCTATCTGCTCCTTTACCGTCGCTTCCGCCGGGCTGCGTCAGGTTCCCGATCTCGATCTCCCCGACCCGCGCACCGTGCCTGTGCCGATCGAAATCCTGATCGAAGAAACCAAAAACAACTGCATGATCGGGACGTTGCTCTGCCTGGACGGCCGTCAGCGCCTCGTCTTCATTCTCGGTGAAATCTTTCAGGTCAGCGATCAGGTGGGCGCCGAGATCGCCGAGGTCACTCCCGCCAACTTCCGCCAGATTCTCTCCCGCGCGCGCCGCGATCTCTTCGAGTATCTGCGCGACAACTGTAGCCTCGTCAATCCGGAAAACGACTGCAAATGCGCTCGCAAGACCCGCGCTTTCATCAACGCAGGCTTTGTGGACCCGGCCAAATTGGAGTTCACGCAGGTTCACGTCCAGAGAGTCCGGGATGTCGCCGCACAACGATCCCCCGAAATCTTTGACGCCTATATGGAGGCCGGGGCCAATGTCTACCGCAACCATCCCTTCTACGAGCCTCCCGAGCAGACCGAAATCCTGCGCCGGGTGCTTCCACCGTTGACGATTTAATCAATTTTCAGACAAGGAAAGGAGTGAGATGGAAAACCCGAATGCTTTCATAGGCAAAAATACCCAGCCCACGGCTGAAGAAGTGATCGCGGTCCTGGGTCCAACGGCCGCAGTATGGAAGGAATTGATAGATTGGTTAGCGGAGCAGAATGTCGTCGACCAGGAGTGGAAGTCCTACTCGCCAAAAGCCGGCTGGTCGGTCCGCCTTAAAGTCAAGAAAAGAAACATCATCTATCTCTCTCCTTGCTCTGGCTGCTTTCGCGTTGCCTTTATCTTCGGCGATAAGGCGGTTGCTGCTGCGCGGCAAGCCGATCTCTCGAAAAGCACACTCAAATTGCTCAATGAAGCGCTACGCTACCCGGAGGGGACAGGACTTCGACCCACAGTCAAGTCGCCAAAGGATCTGGCCGCGATTCGCAAGCTGGCCCTCATCAAGCTGGCAAACTGATCTTGCGCTCTCCCACTGCCAGCAGCCGATCCTCGCCGCCGGGAAGATGAGCCAGAGGCATCCAGGCAAACTCAGCTCCTGCCGCTGCCTTGAGAGCATCAAGCTCCTTGCCTGTCGTCATCATCGCCAACCAGCCCCCTGGACGAAGCAACCGCGCTGCAGACTGGACGGCGATTCCCATCTTGTCGACAGCTCGTAGAGTGATGCAATCAAAGACGTTATGAAGCACTTCAGCCCGGCCGCTATGAACCGTCGCGGCAATTCCCAGCACCCGAACCGCTTCGCTCAGAAACGCCGCCTTCTTGCCCTGCGATTCAGCCAGCGTCACGGAAATCTCCGGCCGGCAGAGTGCGATGGGAATTCCGGGAAAGCCCGCGCCGGAGCCGAAGTCCAGCAGCGTAGCGATTCCGGCAGGCAGCGCACGGGCGCAGGCAATCGATTCGACAAAATGGCGGCGCAGAATCCCCTCTTCGTCGCGAATCGCCGTCAGATTCATGCGCGCATTCCAGCGAAGAAGAAGCGAAAGATAATTCTCAAAGCGTTCGGCCAACACGCCGTCCACCGGGGCCAGGCCGGCTTCCGTCAGGAGTGCGTTGATACGTACGCCTGCTGATTGCAATCCCTCGCTCACGCCGGCGCCACCGATTCCTGAATCCTCCGCGGCTGCCAAACCACCGCCGCCTGCACGAACGCCGCGAAGATGGCGCGTGAAAAAGCGCTTTGCGTGTACGTCCTCTCGGGATGCCACTGCACCCCCAGTACAAAATGCTCGCGCGAGTCCAGTTCCACCGCCTCCACCCCGCCATCCTCCGTGGAAACTGCGCTCACCAGCAGACCGTCGCCCGCAACCCGAATCGCCTGGTGGTGGCTGGAGTTGACTGCGGGATCAGCCGCATAACTCTGCGGAACCAGCCCCGCCAGACGCGATCCGGGCGCTATCCGCACCTGATGAGCCTCAACGACATCCCGGCCCGGCCGGTGATTGACCGGACTCTTCAGGTCTTGCACCAGCGTACCATTCAGCCACACGTTCAAGCTCTGTGTGCCGTGACAGATAGCCAGGACTGGCTTATGCAGACTGAAAGCATCCTGTAGCAGAAGTTCGTCCACGGCGGTGCGGGCAGGATCCGCCTCGCCGCACTCCGGAATTGGATCTTCGCCGTATCTTTGTGGGTCTACATCAAATCTGCTGCCTGGCAGCAGGATTCCCTGCACTCCCGCAAGCAACCGTGCTACGCGGTCCTGACGTTCGTGAAGTGGTACAAGAATCGGCGTTGCCCCGGCCGAACGCAGGGCGACAAGATAGGCTGGCAGCGACCGCAGATTGTATCCCGGATCGCTGCCGGTAGGTTCGGGAATTGCGATATGAACGCACATGGCAGCAACAATTTAATCACACCAGCATCCCATGCGATAGGGGGCACAGACTAAGAGTCAAACCTTCGTACCTTCAGCCTCAACCCCCGCCAGTCGTAATCCCTCCGCGTCCCGCACCGGACAAAGGCTTTCAATCGCCGTCCGCAGTTGGGCCGTCAGCTCATCGGTCTGCCGCACGGTCATCCCTGCGGTCTTGATCGGCTCACCAATCGTTAGCCTCAGCTCTCCGGGGTAAAAGTGGCGGGTGTGAATCGGCAGCAGCTCGTAGACTCCGCTCAGCGCCATCGGCACCAGTGGAACTTGCGCGCGAATGGCCAGGTAGGCCGCGCCTGAAAGAAACGGACGCAGTTCTCCGTCCGCCGTCCGCCCGCCCTCCGGGAAGACGAACAGCGCCATGCCGGAGCGCAGCGCCTTGACTCCAGCCCCCAGGCTAGAGAGCGTGGCCCGCGGATTATTGGTGTCGATAGGAATCTGCTTTGATCTGTTTAAGTACCATCCTATGAATGGGATAGGCCATAATACTGTCCTCGCGAGAATGCGGAACTGAAAGGGCAGCGCTGCAAAGATGACGGGCGTATCCATGTACGACGTATGGTTCGAGGCATAGACGGCCACCGGGTGCTTGCGCAGGTTTTCCGCTCCCACCAGCCGCAGTTTTGACCCGGAGGCCCAAATGCAGCCCCGCGCCCAGAACCGCGCGATCCTATGCTGTGCGTTGCCCTTCTTGTCCACCAGCGAAACCAGCAGCGAGAGGCTTCCGCACGCCACTGTGATCACCGTCATCAGCGGCACATGAATCAGATTCGACCGCCAGCGATAGGTCCATGGCAGCGGGTTGGGTCGTACTCTCATCCGATGCCTCCTTCACCCAGCAGTTGCGACCGCGCCTCGCCCACCAGGTAAACAGATCCAGAGACGACTACCACCCCGCCTTGACTATGCTCCCCGGCCCATTGCAGCGCCTCTCGAACCGACCCGGCGCTCACCGCCGGCGTCCCGGTTGCTCTTCCCGCAGCCTCCAGGTCCTCCATCGCGGCCGCCCGGGCAGAGTGGATCGGCGCAAAAATCACCTGCTCAAAAAACGGAAAGAGAATCTGCGCCATCTCGCCCAACGGCTTGTCGCGCAGGCAACTGAAAATCAGACGCCGCGGGCGGTCTTCACTCAGCAGTCCGGAGAGTCCGGCGCGTAAAGCCCAGGCCCCAGCCGGGTTATGCGCCACATCCAGAATCCATTCCACGCCCCTCGCCTCAAAGCGTTCCAGCCGCCCCGGCCAGCGCGTGTTACAGATCCCTTCGGCAATCGTCGCGGGGAGAATCGGAAATCCGTGCGTCACTGCCAGTTCCACTGCCGCTGTAATGGCCAGCGCCACGTTGCGCTGCTGATGCGCGCCACTCAGTGGAGAATCCACCACTATCGCCGCGCCGAGCGCCTCCACAGTATAGGAACCTGCCGTACACGCGCCGATCGGCGGCAAGTATTCCGCTGCGTTCACCACGCGCACATCCAGCGCCGCCGCCGCCTCGCCCAGCACCTGGTTCGCCTCCGGATGTTGCGGCAACGTGATCAATGTCCCGCCACGCCGCAGAATCCCAGCCTTCTCCCGCGTAATTGCGGCAATCGTCGAGCCCAGCCATTCCGTATGGTCCAGCGAAATGTCGGTAATCACCGAAAGCAGCGGATCGACGGCGTTGGTAGCGTCCAGCCGCCCGCCCATCCCCACCTCCAGCACCGCCAACTCCACCTCTTGCTCGGCAAAGTACAGCAGCGCCAGCGCCGTAAGAATCTCAAAAAAGCTGGGAAGCTGTGGTAGCCTGCCCTCCCGCACCAGCAATTGCGCCGCATCCATCACGCGAAAAAAAAGGCTGGCGAAGTCCTCGTCGCCAATCTCTTCCCTGCCGATGCGGATGCGCTCGTTAACTCGCGCCAGATGCGGCGAAGTATACAGCCCGGTGCGCGCCCCTGAAACGTCCAAAATCGACGCCAGCGTGGACGCCGTCGAGCCTTTGCCGTTGGTCCCGGCAATCAGCACCGAACGAACCCGACGCTGCGGATCGCCCAGCGCCGCCAGTAGCGTGCGAAACTCGTCCAGCGAAAACTTCCGCCGCGCTGCTCCAAGCCGCGTGTACAGCTCCGGCGTCATGGCGTTCAACTGATCGATGGCTGCTTGATAAGACATGGATACTTTAGTATAAGAGGCTGATCTCTATCTAGGAGTGATATCTGAAGGTGGGCAAGCTTGCGACCTCGGCGCCGACTCCCGGTTTAGCGTCTATTTTTCAGCTTTGGCATCTCTGTGACTTTGTTCTGCTGGCGATCATCTGCCTGAATTGCCGGTACCATGGCCCGGATCTGGTCTTTGGTTTTGCCCTCCGTCTTCTCCAGGAAATACCAGAGCGCATCAATCAAAATATCGTTGGTCGTTATGCGCTTGTCTTTCTTGCCTCGGCGTACCTCTTCGATCCACCGGATCGCTGCTCTCTGTTCGGCTGTGAGACAAATCGAAGTCCGCTGGGCGTCGTCCGGGATGTGTTTCTCTCTGGGGCTCATGGTTCAGATTTCTATTGACAGTATTATTACATTGTTGCATAATTACATTATAGTGCAACAACGCGGTAACGTCAATCCATCTCTAGAAATCGACTGTAATCGCGTTTAAGATTTAGGAGGGGTGGTTATGGTGCCCACTGGCCCGTTCTCGGCGGAGAATAAAGTGTTTGAACAACACCGCGACGAGTGGTTTCATCTGCATCCAGGCGAGTTTGTTGCGATCCAAGATGACGTCATCGTGGAAGGGTTCTTCGGCACCTATGCCGAGGCTTTAAGATCTGGTCTACAGAGGTTCGGTGTCAGTCGAAGCTTTCTTGTAAAGCAGGTATGGATCACCGAGCCTGTATATTGTGTCTCATAATATGGCACGCGTTGACATCCCATGGAATCCTTTCGATCAGGACGATCCCGGCCCGTGCATTGACGTTATAGTAATGAATTCAAATGACGTTATTGAGGCAGGGCGTGCACTCGGCCTCGAATATCCAGAACCTCGCCGAATGAGAGCGTTACTGGATACTGGTGCATCTGTCACCGTAATAAGTAAGACATTTGCCAACCACTGTAGGCTCTTTCAAACCAACGAGGGGAGCGAGATAACGGCGATTGGCGCCACGCACCGCTGTGGGGAGCATGCCGGCGCTATCAGCTTTCCCGGCACCAACCTCCAACCATTCGACCCCACTCGAATCGTTTCAGTCGATTTCCCGAAAGAACGGCACTACGCAATCTTGATTGGCCGAGACATTCTGCGGAATTGGACGATTACCTTCGACGGCCGTTCCAAGCGCGTAACGATCACAGATTGACCGGAACTCTCCAACTCTCAAGCTGAAACTAACCTACCATAAGGGATCTGCCTCAACAGTGCAGCAGCCGTTGCAGCGCCTCACGCGCGCTTTGCAGGCAGCCGCGCGCCTCATCTTCCGACAAAAGCCCCTGATGCACCGCCTTCTTGCCGGTATCGTTCACCAGATTGGCCACACGCAGAAAATCCGCGTCGAAACCCGTCATTTGCAGATTTTTCATCTCATGCAGCAGATTCCCCAGCGTTGCGGTATTGTGATAGCGCGTTCTCTCCTGCCGGGTCAGTCCTGCGGACCGCTTTTGCTTGATCGCCTCCTCAAGCACCGACCGGCACATCACCGCGCAGGCCGTGAACAGACCTAAAAAATAACAGCGCGTCGCTTCGTCCAGGTAGCGGTCGGCTTCCTCTGAACTCGGCTCGGCCACCACGCACTCCCGCAGGTGCGTTGCTCGCAGCACGGCCGGCTCCACCAGCTCCAGCAACTCCAGCGCAAAGGCCGTGTGCAGCAGGTCATTCTGCTGGCCGTCCAGCGCGCGCTGGATCTCCTGCCATGCCGGCGTCGCGCCGCCGTTGCCCACTGGTTGCGGCCGAGTGAGTGTGGTCAGCCCCTGCCGCGTATGTTGAATAAACCCTTTTTGTATATCCTGCGCCAGCCGCCGCCACCCACCGGCAAATGTCTTCTCATCCTGCTGGTAGCGTGCCCACAATTCGTCGTACACAATTCCAGGAAGCACCTTTCGTAGTAGCTCAAAGTGCCCTATTCGCGCCAACTCTGAAATTGCTTCGCAGAATTCTTGCCCTGGCGCGCTCTCGGCGGACATCTGCATCAGTTGATCTTCCAGTCGCCCGATGTCGATGCCCATACCCCTGGCCCTCTCCGGTCAAGTTTAGAGTTCACTCGCTTCGAGAATAGGTACAAAAGTTGTTTTTCTTATTTGCAAAGTACAGGAATGGGAAGCCTTCCTCGCCGGTCATAATGCCGGGAATCGACTCGTTCCCTCTCGAAACCTGCCAGCAGTACGCAGAACACAGCACGAGCCATTTCCCCTCTTCTGTGCATAGCCCGTCCTCTGCAACCCCTTGCCCCACACACCTCCTGACCTGCTTTTCACATAAACCATTCGCTTTGCACAGCCCATTTTGCGCCTCTTGTGGAAGTCGTGGGAAACAGGGGCCGCTCAACACCTCCATCCGCCCAGTTTTCCAATTCCCCTCAATTCCACAGCCTCGATTTAGAAAACTCGCCCGCAAGCCAACCCTTTCTCTTCCAATCATTTCTGCCACATTTCCACTTTTCCTGCCTGAACGACGGGTACTACTGTCTTATTTCTTTATCTCCTATACGTTTTCCTCTTACCCGTCGCGCTGCACTCCTCCACCTGCAAACCCTGCCATCGCCCAGTTCCCAATCCTCCAGAAGTCTCAACCGGTCTCTCTAGGCCAACCAACCCCAGTAATCCAGAGAAGTACCCTCTTTTCCACGCCCAAAGCAGCGCAAAGGTGAATACAATCAAGAGGAAGAAGAGAGAACTGTATCCGTCAGGCGGCTACTTGTTGTACAGTGTGGCCAGCGCGGAATCTGCTTCAATCGACTTTTTCGGTAGCCGTAAAGCGAGGGTGAGTTCATGTCGAACGTGGAAAATGAAGAAGTTGAGAAGCCAGCCGCATCCGGAGCAGCGATGGAGATTACCGTAACCCGTCAGGATCTGGTCAAGGAGCTCACCGCCACGCAAAGTGTCGTCGAGCGCAAAACCACCATTCCCATTCTCTCCAACTTCCTTATCGAAGCCGATGGGGACCGCCTCAACATCACCGCCACCGATCTCGACCAGGCTATTCGCACCAGCGCCGCCGCCAAAGTCAAAAAGCCCGGAGCCTGCACCATCCCCGCTCGCAAGCTCTACGACTACATCAAGCTCCTCCCCGATGGCGACATCTCCATCAAGCTCCTCGACAACCACTGGGTCCAGATTCGCTCCGGCCGCTCCAACACCAAAATGGTCGGCATGGCCCGCGCCAACTACCCGCAGGTTCCAGAATTCCCCTCCGTAACCGCCACCAGCATCTCCTCGCTGGCCCTCAAGACGCTCATCAATCGCACCATCTTCGCCATCTCCAACGAAGAGTCGCGCTACACGCTCAACGGTGCCCTGCTGGTCATCAAAGCTGAATCGCTCGCCATGGTCGCCACCGACGGCCATCGCCTCGCCTATGTCGAAAAGCCCAACGAGATACTCGAAGGCATCAGTGGTGAGAAGCGTGTCCTCATCCCTCGTAAGGCCCTCCAGGAACTGCAACAGTTGCTCTCCTACACCGAAGCCGAAAAGGTCGAGTTCGCCGACGACGAGCACACCCTCTTCTTCCGCGTCGGCCATCGCACGCTGAGCACCCGCAAGCTCTCCGGCCAGTTCCCCAACTTCGAAGCCGTCATGCCGCGCGACAATACCAAATTCGCCGTTGTCAGCTCCAGCGAGCTCTCCTCGGCCATTCAGCGCGTCGCCCAATTCGCCGACGAGCGTTCCGGCGCCATCCGCATACGCCTGGAGAGCAACGAACTCAAAATCAGCTCCAGCTCCACCGAGTCCGGCGAGAGCGAAGACACCATCGACACGCCCTACTCCAGCGACCCCATCGCCGTCGGCTTCAACTCCGTTTACATTCTTGACTTCCTCAAAGCCCTCAACAATGAAGGCGAGGTCCGTCTCGAATTCAAGGATTCCCAGTCAGCCGGCCAGATGCGCCCCGAAGACCCCGAAGCCGAGTACAAGTACCGCTACGTCCTCATGCCCATGCGCATCTGAGGCGCAGTTCAACCAGCAAGACAACAACGGCCCGGCAGCGATGCCGGGCCGTTGTGCATATAGGTCGGAGAAGCGTCGAGTTTATTCTCGCCCGCGCAGAATTGCAGCAATCACGCGCGGGCTTCGACGGCCATCAACAACGGCCACTATCCAGATCGGATCCTTGTCGGGAGCATAGGCAATCAAATAACTTCGAATCACTTTGAATCGGAGCGGTCGGGAAGTAAGGTCTGGTCGCCGAAATCCTTGATGCGGCATCGCCGAAAGCGAGTCTAAGGCTGTAAAGAATTCATCCAGAACGCGGTCAGCCGCTCTGGAATTGAAGCGGTCTATGTATTCATAAATCTCATCCAGGTCTTCGATAGCTTCAGGATGAAATTCGAATTTCATCATGCAATCGACTTGCGCCTTGCAGAGGCGCGTTCTTTCAGCAGTTGGTAAGCCTCAGCCCCATCAATAAGTTGAACTTTACCGCTCACAATCTCATCGTAACGCCGGTCCAATGTGCTCCTCAACTCTCCAACCTCATTGAAATAACCGGCAATCGCGTCCTCCACCAACTCGCCGGCGGGACGGCCGGTTTCCGCGGACCATCGCTCCACCTTCGCGGCCAGCACGGGCTCAAGGGTCAGTACCATGGCTCAAGCGTATGCAGAAACAAAGCGACTGTCAATTCCAGGCGTCAAGGTTTCCCAGGCAAGAGTGGGCTCTAGTTCGGCGCGCCCGAAGTCTCCTCGGCGGCAAACGTGCACTCCGGGCATTGGCAAACCCGCCGCAGGTAATCCCACGAATAGATGCCGCCGGAGTGGCCGTCTTGCCAGTTGAACTGAATGGCGTAGCGGCCCACGGCATGGGCGCTGGCGGGTTTGGCGGGCGGAGTGTACATCGGCAGAACAGCGGTTGGCTTGGCTTTGGGCTGGCCGGCTTTGCGCCCTTCCAACTTACGCTCTTCGACGCAGGTGGCGCAAGGGCAGGCATCGCGCAGCCAGGCAAAGCTCCAGCCGCTGCGGTGGCCGTCGGCCCAATCGATCTCCACGCCTTTGCCCTCGGTGAGCAGCACCCGAACCTTCTCCGGGGTGATGCTGATGCGCGGCAGCGGACGAGCCTCTTCGCTCTCGCGGGCCTCGTCTTCCTTGGGAACAAAGCGGATGCCTTCGTGGCTCATAGACCCAGTTTACTGCCGCGAGAAGAACCACGCCGCCATCGAAAGCCCGATCACCACCACCAGCCCACGCAGCACCGGCTGCGGCACACGCCGCGCCAGGCGTGCCGAGGCGTAGCCGCCGATCGCGCAAGCAATCATCGCCACCAGGCAGTAGTGCCAGATCACCTGTCCGCTCACGGCGAAAATGGTGCAGGCAATGCCGTTGGCCGAGGTGGTGGCCGCCACCTTCAGCGCGTTGATCTCGTGCAAGTTCTGGTGGCCGAAGAGCGAGAGCAGCGTGATGATCAGAAAGCCAGCGCCGGCGCCGAAGTAGCCAATATAAAAGCAGACCGCCACCGTCGCCAGAAAGACCTGGAGCCCACGCGCCGGCTGGCCAGGTACAGTCTTGCGCCTCTCCAGCCATCGCGAAACCGGGCCACTCACCGCGAAGATCGATGCCGCTCCCAGCAGCAGCCAGGGCACCATATGCAAAAAAGTCATCTGCGGCGTGTGGATCAGCACCAGCGCCCCAGCCGTGCCGCCGATAAAGCCGGCCGCGCTCATCAGCAGAGCCAGGCGCAGATTCTTGCGAATGTCGTCGCGGTAGGCGGCCACCGAAGTCAGTTGGCCCGGCCACACAGCCACCGAGTTGGTGGCATTGGCCTGGATGGGCAGCATCTTCATCCCCAGCATCGCCGGAAAGGATAAGAACGAGCCCCCGCCGGCCACCGCGTTCAGCACCCCAGCCAGAAACGCCGCCACGGTGAGCCAAAGCCAGTGCCAGTCAATCAAATTAGGAAGGCCAGAGAAATGCAGCATCTGTCCTAATTGTAGTGGGCGGATGGAAGAGAATCGCGAACAGCGGGATCGATGCCGCAATTGCCGGCGGAATCTTCCCATGAGTGCAACATTGAACAGACCCGCGCCACCCCCTGGGCCCAACAATACCTATTGAAGGACAGAAAAATCCAGGAGCCTACAGAATGACGAAACTGACGCACACAGAACGGGCAGACCTGCCAAAAGCCGATTTTGTATTTCCGAAAACCCGGCGCTACCCGATCGAGGATGCCGCTCACGCTCGCGATGCTCTGGCGCGCTCCAGTGGAAAGCCTGAACACACCGCGGTTGCGGCTGCGGTCAGCCGGAAGTTCCCGGAGATCGAGATCGAGAAGTAGCGGGACGAGGAAGTAGAGGGAACATTCCCCTATTTACCTCGCAAATTATTGATATTCCGAAAGATATTACCGCGCAATATATATGAGCATGATACACGCATATTTCCTGAATAGGTTGTGCTACAATTCTTCCAGATTTGTTGAGTGGCGTAAGGGCTAGAGGTTAGTGGACCGTGTCATTCGGGGGTAGGAATAGCCTCGGCCCGACCAGACTCTTCAGAATTGCCATGAAGTAATTGGGCAATTCATTTGTTCACTGTTCACTGTCCACCGGAGAAAAAATGGCAATTCGCTGGGAGAAATTGACCGTCAAGTCGCAGCAGGCGATGGAGCAGGCGCAGGCGCGCGCCACCGAACTCGGCAACCCTGAGGTCCAGCCGGTGCATCTGCTGCTGGCGCTCATTGAGGACCGCGAGGGCGTGATTCCCTCAGTTCTGGAAAAGATCGGCGTGCCGACCCAGCAACTGGAGCATGAGCTGCACCAGATCGAGGAGAAACTGCCTCGTGTAGCTGGCGCGGCCACGCAGCCCGGAATCAGCCAGGCGCTTAATAAGGTTCTCGACCAGGCCTTCCGTGAGGCGGCCAACTTCAAGGACGAGTACGTTTCCACTGAGCATTTATTGCTGGGCGTAGCGCACGGAAAAAACGAAGCGGCGCGGGATGCGCTGGTTGCTCTGGGCGCAACGCATGAGGCTATTCTGAAGGCGCTGACCGCCGTGCGCGGCTCGCAGCGCGTCACCGACCAGAATCCCGAAGGCAAATTTCAGGCCCTGGAAAAGTACGCCAAGGATCTGACGGAGCTCGCGCAGCGGGACAAGCTGGACCCGGTGATTGGGCGCGACGAGGAGATTCGTCGCGTGATTCAGGTGCTGAGCCGGCGAACGAAGAATAATCCTGTCTTGATTGGCGAACCGGGCGTAGGCAAAACGGCGATTGTCGAGGGGCTAGCGCGGCGGATTGTCAGTGGCGATGTGCCGGAAAGTTTGAAGGACAAACGTGTTATATCGATGGACCTGGGATCGATGCTGGCCGGGGCGAAGTACCGCGGCGAGTTTGAGGACCGGCTCAAGGCGGTGCTCAAAGAAATCGAAGAAGCGAACGGCAAGATTATCTTGTTCATCGACGAACTGCATACGCTTGTTGGCGCGGGCGCGGCCGAGGGCGCGATCGACGCCAGCAACATGCTCAAGCCGGCGCTGGCGCGGGGCGACCTGCGCGCCATCGGCGCAACTACGCTGAACGAGTACCGCAAGTACATCGAGAAGGACAAGGCACTGGAGCGGCGCTTCCAGATCGTCTATGTCGGCGAGCCGAATGTTGAAGACACCATTGCTATCTTGCGCGGATTGAAGGTGCGTTACGAAACGCATCACAAAGTGGATATAACGGATGCGGCGATTGTAGCTGCCGCAACTCTTTCGCACCGCTACATCAGCGACCGTTTCCTTCCGGACAAAGCCATCGACTTGGTGGACGAGGCTGCTGCGTCTCTATCGGTCCAGAAAGGCTCGGTCCCGGTGGAGATCGACAAGCTGGAGCGAGAGAGAGACTTGCTGGAGATTGAGCGCGCAGCCCTGAAGCATGAGACAGATCCAGACAGGGTTACGCGCCGGGATGCTGTGGAGCGCGCGGTGGCTACGTTGACCGAGCAGGTCACCGCCAAGCGGGCCCGTTGGGCGAAGGAACGCGAGGCCGACAGCAGTATCAGCGAAGTCAAGAAGAAAATTGACACGCTGCGCAATGAGGCGGAAGACCTCAAACGCAAAGGTATGTTCGACCGAGTCTCGCAAATTCAATATGGCGAGATACCCAAGCTCGAAGCAGAGCTGAAAAGGCTGAGCGCGCAGGAGGATGGCAAATCGGGCGAGTTGCGTATGCTGAAAAATGAAGTTGACGAGGAAGACATCGCCGGCATCGTCAGCAAGTGGACCGGGATTCCCGTCTCGCGCATGCTCGAAGGCGAAGTGACAAAACTTGTCGAAATGGAGCAGCGCCTGCGCGAGCGGGTGATCGGCCAGGATGCGGCGCTGACCATCGTGGCCAATGCAATTCGCCGTTCGCGCGCCGGCTTGAGCGATCCCAGGCGGCCGATCGGTTCATTTATCTTTCTCGGCCCCACCGGCGTCGGCAAAACCGAGACCGCCCGCGCGCTGGCCGAGTTCATGTTCGACGACGAGCAGTCCATGATTCGCATCGACATGAGCGAGTACATGGAAAAGCACGCGGTGGCCAGACTGATCGGCGCGCCGCCGGGGTACGTGGGCTACGACGAGGGTGGCCAGTTGACCGAAGCCGTCCGCCGCCATCCCTACGCGGTCATTCTCTTCGACGAAATCGAAAAGGCCCATCCGGATGTCTTCAACATTCTGCTGCAAGTGATGGACGACGGCCGCCTGACCGACGCCAAGGGCCGCACTGTGGATTTCAAGAATACCGTGCTCATCATGACCTCCAACCTGGGCGCAAATCTTCTGATCGGCGACACGCTCAAGACCGAGCACGACTTCGACATGGCTCGTGAGTCGGTGATGCGCGTCCTGCGCGAGCACTTCCGCCCGGAGTTCCTCAACCGCGTCGACGACATCGTGATCTTCCGTCCGCTGGGTGCGGCGCAGATGAGCCGGATTCTCGAGCTGCGGCTGAACGAAGTCGGCAAGATGCTCGAAGAACGCCAGATTTCGCTCGAACTGACCGAACCGGCGCGCCAACTGATTCTCGCCGCCGGCTCCGACGCAGCCTACGGAGCGCGTCCGCTGAAGCGCGCCTTGCAGCGCATGATTCAGGATCCGCTAGCCATCAAAATCCTCAATGGCGAAGTCCTCCATGGCGCACACGTCCGCATCGGCGTGGATCGCGCCACCAACCAGTTGAAGTTTGAGCCGATGAGCCGCGAGGCAATGGCGTAAGAGCAGCGAGTCAGCAAGTCAGCACGATCCCAGGTCTCCGGAGCGAGACCTGGGGCACCCGGCTTGGTAAGAGCATTCTTCAAGGCTCCGAGCGTCGCCTATATTACCGACTAGTGAGTAGGTCTCGTAGGTTTGATTACCTCGGGGTCTCATTTTTTAAAAATGCACTGTCCTTGATCCGGGCAATCGACAAGCGTCCAACCATCCTTTGCAACGTCATTAATTTTCTTTTCAGCTACGGCTGGATCGGAAACTGTTTGCCACTGTGGGTCATAAACTTGCACAACCTTATATTGTGCAACAGAGCTTGCCGCTTTAACCGGAGTAACGGAAACCGCGGGTCTGATTGCGATCCATAGCTGCAAACATACGATGACCAGAAGGAGAAAATAAGTGAGACGGTTTGCGCCCAGGTTTTGCATTCTTTTTTCCTCGCATTCGGATTTCCTCGGCCAGGTACTCTCATCCATCAGAGTTTGAAGACCCTCAGTCAAGGATTGGCTACCAGAATACACCGCGTTGTGTATGCCCGCAATTACTGCCTCAACTCGACGAGCGTCGCCCCTTGCCCGCCCTCGTTCTGCGGCGCTTCGGCAATCGTTGCCACGTGCGGATGCCCCTTCAAAAATTCGCGCACCCCGCGGCGGAGGACACCGGCCCCGTGGCCGTGGATGATGCGTACGCGCTCCAGGCCGGCCAGGAAGGCGCGGTCGAGATACTGTTCCAGCTCCCCGGTAGCCTCGTCCACGGTGCGGCCGATCAGGTTGATCTCCATGCGCAGATCGTCGGTGTTGGCGCTGGTGACGGTGACGTGAACGCCCTTCTGCTTGCGCGCGGCGGCCAGCGGGTCGAACTGCTTCCCCTGCTCGGACTCTCCACCAAGAGGCGAAGGTGCGGAGCACTCGTCGCGCTTGACGCGCATCTTGATGGGTCCGAGCGCCACTTCAAAAAGGTCTTTCTCCACCTCGCGCTGCACCACGGCGATCTTGTTCATCGACTTGAGGAGAACCTGGTCGCCAACGGCAATGTGTTTCAGCACGTGCGGCTGGGCGTTGGCGTCGCCCACATCCGCGCCGGTGCGATGGGCGACAACGGTCTGGTTGAAGCTCTCCTGAAACTCGCGGCGCAGGCGGAGGATGCGGCGCTCGGCCTCCTTCGAGAGCTTTTGCTGACCAACGCGATCCTCGATGGCCCGCACCGTCTCGCGCATCTGAAATTCGAAGTCCTTGAGCAGAGAGGCCAGCTTGGTTTCCAGCTCTCGCGTCCGTTTGCGCTGCTCGACGTCGCCCTCGCGCTCAAGTTTTTTCCTCTCCTGATTGAGCGCGTACTGCTCGACGCGTGCCGCTTTGCGCTCTTCTTCGAGTTGGGTGAGTTCGCTGTGCAGCTTATCCAGGAAGCGCGCGATGTCCACCTGCTGCGAGCCTAGCCTTTGCCTGGCGGCGGCGATGATGCTCGCGTTCATGCCCAGCCGCTCGGCCGTTTGTATTCCAGCCGATGCGCCGGGAACGCCCAGCCGCAGTTGGTAGTTGGGCGCCAGCGTCACCTCATCCACGCCGGCCGCGGCGTTGAGCACGCCGGGGGTATTCGCCGCATAAACCTTGAGCGAGGTGTGGTGCGTGGAGATCAGCGTCCACGCCCCCGCCGTCAAAAAGTGGCTGGCAATCGCCACGGCCAGCGCCGAGCCCTCCTCGGGATCAGTCGCGGAGCCGAGCTCGTCCACCAGCACCAGCGAGCGAGCGCCGGCCAGCCGCGAGAGCCGGTCGAGGTTGGTAATATGCGCGGAAAAGGTGGAAAGTTCCGCCTCAATCGATTGTGCGTCGCCGATGTCAGCCAAAAAAGCCGTGAAAACCGGAAAGCTGGCAGCCGTCGCGGGCACAGGCAATCCCGCCTGCGCCATCATCGCCAGCAGCGCCGTAGTCTTCAGCGTGACAGTCTTGCCGCCGGTGTTGGGCCCGCTGATGATCAGTTGGCGCTCAGCTGCGGTCAGTTCGAGCGTGAGCGGAACAATGCGTCCGCCGGTAACGCGCAGATGCCGTTCCAGCAGCGGATGACGTGCAGCTTCCAGGCGCAGAAGGTCGGGCGCAATCGCCGGTCCCACGCAATGATAATCGCGCGCAAAGCGGGCGCGGGCTTGCAGGCTATCCACCAGCGCCAGCACGCGCGCGCCTTCGACCAGAGCCACGGCATAGCCGCCCACCTGGCGAGTCAGTGCCACGAAGATGCGGTGAATCTCGGCCTGCTCCTCTTCCAGCAGCCGCACCAGCTCGTTATTCTGCTCGATGGTCTCCAGCGGCTCCACGTAAACGGTTTGCCCTGAGGAGCTTGTGCCGTGAACCACGCCGGAGATGCGCCGCTTCAACTCCGCGCGCACGGGAATCACAAAGCGGTCGCCGCGAATGGTGATCAGCTCATCCTGCGTTGCGCCCTCCGAGGCGAGCTTGCGCAGCGCGGCGCGCAGGCTTTCTTCAATCAGCCGCTGCTGGCGCTCCTGATCGCGGCGGATGCGGCCCAGCTCGGGCGAAGCGTTGTCGGCCAGCGAGCCGTCGGGCTGAATCGTGCGCTCGATCGACTCGGCCAGCGGACGCAGGCTGGTGGTGAGTGCCGACGACAGGCCCGAAAGCCCCATCAGCTTGCCCACCAGCCGCGCCGGGGGCGATTGCAGCAGCGCTTGCCAGGAGGCCACGTCGTTGGCCAGCCGCGCCACGGCCTGCAGTTCGTTCGCCTCCAGCGCTGCGCCGGGAATCTGCGCCTTGGCGGCGTGCTGCGTGGGGTCGAAGAGTCCGCCTACAGGAATGGAAGTCTGCTCAGCCAGCAGCAGACGCAGCTCTTCGGTGAGCTGATGCTGGCGAGCAATCCAGACTTCGTCGGTCGAGGGCTTCAAGTCGAGAATCGCCTGCCGGCCCACAGGCGAAGCGGCAAAGCCGGCCACCAGCGCCAGCAGCGCCTCCCACTCCAGAGCGGCAAAGTCGGCGTCCAGCACCGGCGACGGAATGGGATCAAGAAGGGGCATTGTCAGAAACTATCTTAGCGTCCGGCAGGGTGAAGACACTGGAGGGAACGGCCAGGATATGAAACTCAAGAAGCAGAGCTAGTCGTTTTCGCATCAGAAGCCGCGGCCGCAACGGCGGGGCAAGCCGCACCGCAGCTTCCGCCGCAGGGCGTCTTGGCTTCGGCCGGAGCGGCTGTCGGGGCCGACTCGTTCGCAGGCGCGGCGCTCTTGCCCGCGTAGTCGTTGATATAAAACCCGGCCCCCTTGAAGCGTAGGCGCGGCGCGGTCAGCGGGCGCTCCAGCACTCCCTGGCAGACGGGGCACACCTTCTCCTGTTTGGATTTGAAGCTCTGGATCTTCTCAAAGCGATGGCCGCACTGGGTACAGCGATATGCATACAAAGGCAAAGTTTGCTTCCCTTCGGCGAGAAATAGCCTACTCTGTCCATTGTATCGGCTGGGTGGCAATTACCTGCAAGCACCTGCGGTGCGGCCAAACGGCGCTAGCGCGCCAAGCGGTTCGTTGACTCCCACCCTGGCCGCATGAGCAAGAACGCGGCGAGGGTGGGACTCCCGATGTTTCTGACTTTCGTAGTCAGATTGTCACTTCACCGTAATCGCGACCGAACCGCACAAGTTCTCCCAGGCCAGCGAGAGCTTTCCCTTATTGCCGCCCAGATCCTTGAGCATATATTTCAGGTTCTCGACCAGCGCGGGCGGCTTCTCCATGGTCATCTTCACCCGCCCCAGGTCCTGCGCCTTGTCGTAGACCGTTCCCCACTGGCCGGTTTGCTTGTTCACGATCAGCACCCAGTTGGCGGGATCGGAAACATCCACGAACAAGGTGTAATCGCCTTTGGGGACGGTCAAGCCATCCAGGTTGAGCTCCGCATCGGTGTGCAGTTTGGTGGCGCCATTGGCGCCGGCGCGCCACACCGGATAGGTGGGATCGTGGCCGATGAGGCCATCCTTGGCGAAGAGATGGCCGGCGCGGCCCTTCACGCCGGGCGAACTGTAGGTGATGGTGATGGCTTTACCGGCGATGGTTACTGATTCGGTGGCCGGCGGGCTCTTTGGCGGACCCGGCTGGGCGGTTAAGGCGGCGGCTACGGCGAGCAGGCTCGTACAGACCAAAAGACGTTTCATTGTGTTCATCTCCGTGAGGAAGAATCCTTGCCGGGAGCCTTGGCCCCGACGCAACGATTGTCGCACCGCCCGGCCTCCAGGGGAAACCCATGTAAAAAGTGCAAGCGATCAGGCGGAAATTATGCGTCGATATCCGTGGGCGGCGCGCATCGATCCCAGCCAATACAGAGTCCCTCCTTGCTACAAAGGAAGCGATAAGCCAACGATGCGCAGGGTGCGATATACTCCACTACACAACGGAAACAAGGAGGTTTCTCGATGCGTTTGACAGGAATTTGCAAGATTGTGGCGGCCGGAATGGCGGCCGTGATCATGATGGCGGCGCCGAGCGCGATCCGCGCGCAGGGCGGCGCAACGGTACTGACGGTGGCGGATGCGCAGAAACTGCTCCCGGCCAGCGTCTTCTACCGCGGCCAGTCGGCAACCACGCAGTTGCGCAACTCCGGCGGCGTAAAGTTCGCCGACGGCTTCTATGTGCTGGCCACCTTGGTGGACACCAGCGGTTACTCAACCGGCCTGGCGGCTAAGTATCAGGCCTATTTCATCGTCGAAGTTCCCATCAATGTGGGCGGCAAGAGCCTTCCCGCAGGCGTCTATGGCGCGGGATTCATCGGCGACAAGTTTGTACTCACCGACGTGGGCGCGCACGACGTGCTGACAGTGGCTGCGGGCGACGATGCCGTACAGAAGCATCCCATGCCGCTGCAAGTGGCGGCCGACCCGTCCGGCGGCTTCCGTCTCTACATCCAGCGCAAGTATGTGAGCTTTAGCAAATAGTCGTCAGTTCTCAGTAGCCGGAATCCCCGGTCTCAGAATCGAGACCGGGGGCACCCTCAGGCTGTGGCGAGTTGAGCTTCCCGGGACCCGGGCAACCCGCCACTTTATTATTGATTGGCCTTCAGGATTGCATCCGCCCATTGTTCACTGGTTTTTCGTACCCATTGAACAGAGTCTTCGTCCTTGTAAGCGGAATAGATGTAAGCATAAAGCAGCCGGTTCTGGACTCTTAGAATCGTTATTCCCGCAACCATTTTCACGGAACTTCCCACAGCAGAAATCTGCTGGATTATTCCAAAGCTACAGGCATTTGGCTTGGAGAAAAAAACGCCAAGCTGCATTGGCTTGTCGAGAGTCATCGTCGTATCAGATCCTCGCATGGCCTTCAACTTGTGATTAAGTTCTTCTTCCTTATCTTTCGTTGAGGCATTCAGTACTGCACCAAACTGCTGAGCCATGCCATCAGAGACTTGTTTGAATGCGTCGGCATCGACGTCGACAAATTCTGCCTGCCTTAGATTCTCGACGAGAGCGTATCGATTAGCGCCTTTTGAGATTCCCGAACGAATATTTGCGAAATCTTCGGTACTCAAGAAGGCTGCAAGCAATCGATTGGTATCGGGAACCGAACTCTCCATAAGCACCCGGTAATCTGAACCTAATTCACTCAAATCGGTGGTGGGTGGAGGTATGACAATAGATTTCAATCCTGATCGGTAGCTTTGTGGTTCGATAAGCTTAGTGAGAGCGGGGCTCTTCTCCTGTGAGATCGCGGTGACCCATGCCAGAAACAAAATGTACATAATGCAGAAGGGCGAGCAAAGAAGTGAAAGAATACGACTTATGTTCATTGCAACTCCAAATTCATAGGGTGATGGCTAATGATTTCTGTAATGCCATACTAACGCACGAACGCGGACTCAAGGGTCCGCGTTCGTGCTTTTGGAGGCGGGTGCCCCAGGTCTCGTTTCTGAGACCTGGAAGACCGCGAACCCCTAATGCCCTCTCATTTTTCCAACCAGCCTCGCCGCAAGGTTTTGCAGATAATTACCCTCCATGCGTGGACAATCATAAATAGAAGGCAGGCCGGGAAACCTCTTCGTGCCGCCGGAGGGCGAACCCATGAGAAACATCACCGTTACCGTCAGCGACAAGGCATACTGCGAGGCGCGAGTCTGGGCAGCCGAGCGGGATTCCTCCCTCTCCCGGATTGTGCAGCACCTGATCCAAACTCTGCCGAACATCCGGCGTGCCGTAATCGCCTTCCCGGTGGCCAAAACGGCCGTTAAAAGGCCTGAAACAACGCCAAATGACGTGTTTTCGACCCCCAAAAACAGCACTTTGGACGAAAAAAGTAGGCCTTTAAGCGGACATTCCGAGGGGAAAGATTCTGTGCAAGTATCTGTAACGAAAACGCCGAATTCAGAAACCGCCGCGTCATTTCCCAAAGAGATTTCCATTTCCCGGTTGTGAAACTGTGAAGCTATCTAACTCATTTAAGATCAATAATATAATCAGAGACAATTCCACAGAAACACTCGAACTGTTAATCCGTGAAATCGCGGCTGGTGGCCCAGGTCTGAAAAACCAGACCTGGTAGCCTCTTGCAAAATTCCCGACAGCGGCATCCGCTTTGGTCGCGCTGGTGTTTTCAAACGATTTGGGAGGCAAGAAATCGCTACTCCACCGATATGGGGCCACCGCAAGCGCCGCGCGCGCCG
>Ga0224555_1000065_pt1 | contig 131460 bp, 105 predicted proteins | sample 714S23034metaG_FD_180687 | JGI IMG/M metagenome (GOLD analysis project Ga0224555, IMG submission 180687) | Peat soil microbial communities from Stordalen Mire, Sweden - 717 S2 30-34 | ecosystem: Environmental > Terrestrial > Soil > Wetlands > Peat | place: Sweden: Norrbotten County, Stordalen...
ACAGCGCCGTGCTCGGTAAGCTGATCTTGTTTATCTTTGTGCTGATCTTCTTTGGCGGCTCTTCCCTCTTCAGGATGCTGCTGGGCTTTGGGCTGTTCTCCAGCATTTTTAACGGACGAAACTGGGGTGGTGGCGGATTTAGCGGAGGCGGTGGTTTTGGTGGTGGCGGGGGCGGCGGCGGATTTGGTGGATTTGGTGGAGGAGGCTTCGGAGGCGGAGGAGCTGGGGGAAGCTGGTAGGGGTTTTGATTTTGTAGGAAGTAGTCCGCTGCGGCGGACCGGAGGAGAAAAAACGGTATGAGTAAGGGACTTTGGATTGTGCTTGGAGTGGTGGGCGTTCTGGTGCTGGTTGTGCTGATGGTCTTCAGCAGCTACGTGAGCGCCAGGAACCAGATGGTGGCCAAAGATCAGAACGTGAAGTCCATGTGGTCAGAGGTGGATGTGCAACTGGAGCGGCGCGCCGATCTGATTCCTAACTTGGTGGAGACCGTGAAGGGATTTACCAAGGAAGAAAGCACCGTCTTTGGCGATATCGCCAATGCGCGGGCGGGGATGCTGAATGCGCAGGGTCCGGCGGCGAAGATTGCGGCCAACGGGCAACTGGATGGGGCGATCGGGCGCTTGCTGCTGCTGACGGAGAACTATCCGCAGTTGCGATCGAGCGAGCAGTTCATGCGGCTGCAGGATGAGCTTTCAGGGACTGAGAACCGCATCGGCGTGGCGCGCAAGCGGTATAACGACGCGATTCAGGACTACAACACGTTTATCCTGCAGTTTCCGAATAATATCTGGGCGGGGATGGCGGGATATAAGCAGAACGACGCTTATTTCACGGCTAGTCCAGAGGCTCGGACTGTGCCTTCGGTGAAGTTTTAAGCAACGAGCAGCGCATAGGCAAAAGAGGCCACCCCGCTTGGCGGGATGGCCTCTTTTGTGGATTGGAATGGAACTCGGCCCTGAGTATCTGCTTGGGCGGTCTACTTGAAGGAGGCGATGGCGCTGGCCTCGTCATCGTAGATGTCGAAGACGGTGTAGAGCTTGGTCAACTGAAGCAGGTCGTGAACCTTCCTGGTCAGCTTGAGCAGCTTGAGCGCGGCGCCCTGGTTCTTGACGGTGGTGTAGGCGCTCACCAGTTCGCCCAGTCCGGAACTATCGATATAGTTCACTTCTCCCAGGTCGAGCAGGATGCGCTTCTGGCCTTTGGCGATGAGATCGCGAATAGCATCGCGGATTTGCACGCTGCCTTCGCCCAGGGTGATCCGCCCGTTGAGGTCCAGGACGGTGACTCCGTCCAGTTCGCGGGAAGCAATTGTAAGTGCCACGGAAAATCCTCCTTAGTTGGTATTGCGATTATAGTACGTGCGCCGGAGGCTCGGGAGGAGAATCTCAGCCTTCCCGCATCGCGGGTTGAGGCTGGTACCCTCCGTTTAGCCGCCGGTGTTTCAAACGGCGCATCCTAATGTTTCTCGCCCGCCGGCGCAAGACGTTTGACCAGGGTCAACTCCGTACCGGGGTGCAGTTGTCGAAAGTGTACCTCATCCATGAAGGAACGGATAAGGAAGATGCCGCGGCCGGTGCCGCGCAAAAGATTTTCCGGCGCCAGGGGGTCGGGCAGCGTTTCCGGATCGAGGTCCTTGCCCTGGTCGGCAATCACAAACACCAGCGCCTCGCCGTTGTTCTCGAAGTTGACGGTGAGGTGCTTATCGGGGTTGTATTCGTTGCCGTGCATGACGGCGTTCACGGCGGCCTCTCGCACCGCCATGGTGACGTGAAAGCACTCTTCCTCGCTGAGGCCGGCTTCCATGGCCAGTTTTTCAGCGGCAGCCTCAACCGTGCCGACGCTCTCCATGGTAGAACTCAGTATCCAATTCATCCGTCCTGCCTTGGGTACGCTCACCGGCTTCGAGTCCGCCTCTTCCGCAACGGGCTGGGTATATTCGCCCCCTCCGTTTTTTAACAACCTTAGCTGGCAGTTTCATGGCTGGGAGGGGTTGTGTCAAGCGGAAACGCTGGTGTAGGAGAAGGATACAGGGTGAGGTTATCGGTTTCATAACCTTTTCGTAAAATATGCGAATAGGATGGGGCACTCGGCATTTTTGGCACATCCGAAAAGGACGGAAAGCGGGGCGGAAGTAATACACTCACCTCATGAAGCCTCGCATTATAGCCCGGGTGAGCCTGACGGCGCTGCTCGGCACTCCGGTGACCGATGCGCAGGGGCACCTGCGCGGGCGGCTGAAGGATATTGCCGTTGCCACGGGGCCTGAAGCGGGGAGGGTGGCCGGGCTGGTGTTGAAGACGCGCGCCGGACTGTGCATTGTGCCCTCAGAAGACGTAATGGAAACGCCGGCGGGCACGCTGGAGCTCAGGTCCTCAGGAGCGCTGGTTCCGCTCAAGGATGAGGGCAACTACATCTATCTGCAACAGGACCTGATGGACCGGCAGATCATCGATATTCACGGCCGCAAGGTGGTGCGGGTGAACGATGTGGACCTGGAGTGGCTGGGGCGGGGCGCGGCTCACCTGCTGCGCGTGGCAGAGGTCGAGGTGGGGCTGCGCGGGGCTTTTCGGCGGGTCTTCAAGGGCCTGCTGCCGCGCGCTACGCTCGAAAATATCTCGCGCAAGCTCACGGCGCACGGCATTCCCTGGCAGTTTGTGGACGTAATCGAGGTTGATCCGGCGCGGCGGGTGAAGCTGCGCATCGAGTACGAGCGTTTGTCCGAGATGCATCCCTCCGACTTGGCCGATATTCTTGAAGACCTGGCGCCGGCCGAGCGCGAGGTTATCTTTACCTCTCTGGACGAAGAGGTAGCCGCCGAGGCGCTGGAAGAGGTTGAGCCCAAGCTGCAAAAAGCGCTGCTGGAAAAGCTGGACGAAGAGAAGATTGCCGACATTGTGGAGGAGATGGACCCCGGCGCGGCGGCCGATTTGCTCGCGGAACTATCGGAGGAGCAGTCCGACGCCATTCTCGAAGAGATGGAGCCGGAAGAACGGCAAGAGGTGGAGGATCTGCTGGAGTTCGACGAGAACTCCGCCGCCGGCTGCATGACCACAGACTTTATTTCTCTGGGCGTGGAGTCCACTGTAGGCCATGCGGTGCTGGCTCTGCGCAACTTCGACGGCGACCCGGAGAGCGTGACGATGATCTACCTGCTGGACGAAAAGAAGATGCTGCGCGGCGCCATTTCGCTGGCGCGGCTGGTGATGGCGCAGCCGGAGACGCGGCTGAGCGTGCTGGCCGAGCCCCGCGTGCTCTCCTGCCCCGCCGATATGAACCAGAGCGACCTGGCCGAGCTCTTCGACAAATACAATCTGCACGCTCTGCCCGTGGTGGATGCACAGGGCCGCATGGTGGGCGAGGTGCAGGCCGACCACGTGATCAGTTTCCTGCGTGAAAAACTGTGATATTTACAACAAAGATTCTGTGCTGCCAATTCTGATATTGACAGCAATATTTCCGTGCTACACTTCCTCCAATTCAGTATTCAATTTTGCGTTGTTAATTTCAACCTGCCCTGCGTCTGCCGGTCTTTGGCTGAATAGCGTGGGACGGAAAGAAGGAGCGGAAAAGAGTATGCCGGATCAAGCGAACGGAACCAAGCCGCCACGGATGCATGGGATTACGCACGTTGATATTCCCGCTCAATACATGCCGGTATCGAAGCCGTCGGGAAGCAAACAACCGCTCTTCGTCACCCTGATTCTCGCATACCTTTTGATCAAGGCCGCGGTTTGCTTCCTTCTTGCCCTGGTTCCATGGAGCGACCCGGATTCGGGAGTGGCGACTTATTTAAGCGCCCGGCCGGCACTGGTTTTTGGCCTGCTTCCGCGAATGTTCTTTCCCGCTGCAGCATCGGCCGGAATGTCGGTTGGCCGCTTGGCTGAGGGCCTTCCGTTTATTTTCTTGATCGTTGGGATACTCTATGTGGCCAGTGCGTGGAAATTGGGGACTCAGGACAAATTCTGGATCTCGATTATCCGCTGGGGCCTGATGTTCGCATACGGCGCCACAGCGGCCAAAACACTGATCGCTTTATCGGCCAGGTATGTAGGTGAGCAGGAGGCTCCTCTTTCCGACACGATGAAGCTGGCTCTTTTGATCAGCGTCGTTTGGAATTTGATCATCTTTTGTTGCTTTGCCTTTTATCCTAATGCCGAAAACGCATACGACAGCAAAGCTTAATAGGACGGCCTTGCCCTCGATTTTTGCGCAAAACGGCTGTAAGTGACTGTAAACAAACATTGAGAGCGATTTCCGGTTTTTTCGGGATGAGAACAATATTGCTCAGTTTCAGTCCGGCTATTGACCTATGCTGAGAGATAATCCCCTCAATGTTCTTGATTTGTGAAAGAATTATAGAATGATGCAATTTCCCAAGATTATTCAGGGCGGTATGGGTGTGGGCGTGTCGAACTGGCGCCTTGCCAATGCTGTCTCAAAACTCGGCCAACTTGGCGTGGTCTCCGGCACGGCGCTCGACACGCTTTTTGTGCGACGGCTCGCCGATGGCGACGAAGGCGGGCACTTGCGCCGCGGACTGGACGCATTTCCCTTTCCCGAGATGGCCAGGCGAATCTGGCAGGAGTATTTTGTTGCCGGCGGCAAACCCGGCGATGCGCCTTACCCGCTGGCGCCCGTGCATCAGCGCAAAGACATTCGCAAGGCAATCGAACTGTGCATCGTGAGCAACTTTGTCGAGGTGTTTCTGGCTAAAGAAGGCCACAAGAATCCGGTGGGAATCAATTTTCTTGAGAAGGTGCAGATGCCGCATCTGGCTTCGATCTACGGAGCGATGCTGGCCGGCGTGGGCTATGTGCTGATGGGCGCGGGCATTCCGCTGCACATTCCCGGCGTGCTCGATCTGCTGGCAGCCCACCATGCCGCCGAGTACAAGCTGAACGTGACGGGCGCGGTACAGGGTCAGGATACGCAGATGCGTTTCGATCCGGCCGACTATGCGGAAGGTCCGCTGCCGTTGCTTCATCGGCCAAAGTTTCTGGCGATTGTCTCCTCGAATACGCTGGCCACCACCATGCTGAGGCGCGCCACAGGCCGCGTGGATGGGCTGGTCATTGAAAGCCCGACGGCGGGCGGCCATAATGCTCCCCCTCGCGGCAAGCTGCAGCTCAACGAAGCCGGGGAACCGATCTACGGCGAGCGGGACAAGGTGAATATTGGGGAGCTGCGGACGCTGGGCGTTCCTTTCTGGCTTGCGGGCGGTTATGGTAGCCCCGATAAAGTGCGTGAGGCGCTTGATCAAGGTGCGGCGGGCGTGCAGGTTGGGACGGCGTTTGCGTTCAGCCGTGAATCCGGGCTGCGCGGCGACCTGAAGGAGACGCTCTTGACCCATGCAGCCACGGGCACGGGCGAGGTGTTTACCGATCCGCTGGCTTCGCCGACGGGATTTCCGTTCAAGGTTGCGCTGTTGGATGGTTCGTATTCCGATCCGGACGTGGCTGCGGCGCGGACGCGCATCTGCGATCTGGGCTATCTGCGGGAGCCCTATAACGCTCCGAACGGCAACATCGGATACCGCTGCGCTGCCGAGCCGGTGGCCAACTACGTGGCCAAGGGCGGCAAGATTGAAGATACAGTGGGAAGAAAATGCCTGTGCAATGCGCTGCTGGCTAACGTCGGTCATGCGCAGAAGCGCAAGAACGATGTGGTAGAGCCGGCGCTGGTCACCATCGGCGACGATCTGAATACAGTGGTGCAGTTTCTGGCGCCGGGGCGCGATAGCTACAGCGCGGCAGACGTGGTTGCATCGCTGCTGAGCAAGGTGACCACTGAGTCAGCTTTTGAAGCCGAGCCGCCCATACAGATCTTTGCTTAGCTCTTCGGCACGGGCAAGGCTCCTTGTCCGCTGCCTACATCGAAAATCCTTGGAACACGGTCAGCGGGCGCGGGCAACGCGGGGAAAGCCGCGTGCGGCTCGGTCTGATACCAGTAGGCGGTTGAATAGTAGTTATCTGACCGGTTGTTGGCGTGCCCATGTTCGATGGTCACGCGAATCGACTTCTCAAAGGTGATGGGGCTCTCAATGTGCCAGCGGTAAAGGCACCAGCGGCCGCCCAGCCGCTCCGCATCCACAATGTAAGGCGCGCCGTTGTGCATGTAGTCGAAGGCCTGGCCGCCAAAATCCCATGCGCCGTTATAGTAGTCCTCAGTTCCGGTGCCGTTGATGGTGGGCAGCGCGTCGCCATCGATGAAGATCATATCGTCGCCCTCGCCGAACCATTGGCCCTGATTCAGCAAGACGGCTTGGGTGACCCCAACAAAATGACCCTTGCCCGTGGCATCCAGGAAGACGTAATTCCCTTCCCCCTTCAGATTTTTTTTGTCGCCGACAGGGGGCGCGTATTCGTTGGTCCAGTCGTTGGTCCAGCCTTTGCAGGGCGCGGCCTGGCGATATTGCGCGTGGAAGCGGCCGAGGTTGCCGGGCAGGCTGGCCAGGGTCACGTAATCCACAGCAAAGTAGAGGCTGCGGGTGGGAATCGCGCTCTCGTTGGTGAGCGTGAGGCGGGCGGCGGTTGCAAACGGCATCTTGAAGTAGGCGTTCAGCGCCTTGATGGGCGCCACGGCCAGCAGAGCCGATTGGTAGGTGTAATACTCGCCCAGGCCGAGGCCGAAGAAATCGCCGATGGGGACTTCGACGGAGGGCGTGCTCTCGCCGTCCCACCAGGCGCGCAGGACCAGGTTCTTCAGGTGCATGGGATCCTTGGAGTCGATAGTGAACCAGAGATGGGTGACCACGCCTGCGCCGGTGATATCGAGCAAGGTTGCCGTCGCGCCCGCTTCCACGTGAACGCAGTCTTGATTGCCGCCGGTGCGGTCCCAACTGGAGGAGCGGCGGGTTTTGTAATTGCGCAGGGCGGCCAGCGAAAAGAGATCCTCCGCTCCGCATGGCTCGTGGCCGGGAGGTTCTGTGACAGCGCCGGCGGATGGACTAGCTGCGGCTCCGGCGGCGTTGAGACCCAGAAGTGCGGCAGCGGAGACCATGGAACCCAGCAGCTTGCGGCGGGCGGGCAAATTCTGAATGCGGTCGGATGGAGGCATGGGGCGGTTCCTTTCGTGTGAATAGTTCGGCTTGCCTTTCGATCTTTAGGAAACTTCTGCGATCAGGAAGGGCGGACGCAGTGCCTCAGCCTTTGTAGATGCGCGGGGCGTTCTCTGTCAATGCGTGCGACTCGTCTCACTGTGGGTTTACCTGTTATGTTCATTGAGGAAACTTACAAATGAATCCACCTTAGGACCCGCGGGCATGTGGAAGCGTTGGCGAATCCGGATACTGCTGTTTCTGGCCGTTCTCGGCCCCGGATTTATTACCGCCAACGTCGATAACGACTCCGGCGGCATCCTCACTTACTCTCAGGCAGGCGCGCAGTACGGCTATACGCTGCTGTGGACCATGCTTCCTATCACCATTGCGTTGATCGTGGTGCAGGAGATGTGCGCCCGCATGGGCGTGGTCACCGGCAAGGGGTTGAGCGACCTGATCCGCGAGGAGTTTGGACTGCGGCTCACCTTTGTGCTGATGGTGATGCTGGTGGTGGTCAACTATACCAACGTGGTCACCGAGTTCATCGGCATCGCGGGGTCGATGCACCTGTTTCATGTGACCAAATACATCTCCGTGCCGTTTTGCGCGTTCCTGGTCTGGTACATGGTGGTGAAGGGCAGCTACAAAAGCACGGAAAAAATCTTCATCGTCGCCTCTCTGGTTTATATCAGCTACATCTTCGCCGGGGTACTCTCGCAGCCGAGTTGGCACGATGCGATCCTGGCCACGGTGCAGTTGCCGGCCCGCTCGGTGTGGAGCGACAAGGCCTATATGTACATGGCCATCGGGGTGGTGGGCACCACGATTGCTCCGTGGATGCAGTTCTACCTGCAATCGTCGATTGTGGAGAAAGGCATTCGCGTGAAGGACTACGCGGCATCGCGGCTGGATGTAATTATCGGCAGCCTCTTCACCGATATTGTGGCCTGGTTCATCATCGTGGCCTGCGCCGCCACGCTCTACGTGCATGGAATGGGAGCTATCCAGGTGGCGGCGGACGCGGCCGAGGCGATGCGCCCGCTGGCCGGCGATTATGCATTCATTCTCTTCGCCTTCGGGCTGTTCAACGCCTCTCTCTTCGCGGCTTCCATCCTGCCCATCTCGACGGCCTATACGGTCTGCGAGGGGTTGGGCTTCGAATCCGGCGTAGATAAGAGATTCAAGGAAGCGCCGTTTTTCTACTGGCTCTACTCGCTACTGATCGCGGGCGGCGCGGTGACCGTGCTGCTGCTGCCCGACGCGCAATTGATCAACGTGGCCATACTTTCGCAGGTGCTGAACGGGGTTCTGCTGCCGGTGGTCATCATCCTGATGCTGATGCTGATCAATCGCCAGGACTTGATGGGCGAGCACAAAAACTCGCGCCTGTGGAACGTGATTGCGTGGGGGACAAGCATAATCGTGATCGGGATGACGCTGGTAATGCTGTGGGGAATGATTCCGGGGCATTGACCACCTGCGGTGGGGCCAGCGGCCTTCGGCGTGACGAGCCCAAAGGTATTGACTTCCCGTCCGGCGAGTAGCTGAGCGTAACAATATATGTTACACTTCTATCGTGATCAAGACGTTCCGGCATCGCGGTATCGAGAAGTTCTTCAAGACCGGATCAAAGTCGGGCATCCAACCGGAACATGAAGCACGATTGCGCATTATGCTGACCACCTTGAATCTGGCATCGACGCCGCTGGATATGAAACGGGATGGATGGAAGTGGCACCCACTAAAGGGGGATCTCAAAGGCCACTGGTCTGTAAGCGTCAGCGGTAACTGGCGGCTGACGTTCACTTTTGAAGGCGAGGATGCGATTCTCGTGGACTATCAGGATTACCACTAAGGGGCAAAGATTATGACCATGATGCACAACCCGGCCAGCCCAGGCGAACTGCTGAAAGAATTCCTCGGCGAGAGAACCGCAACCGAGCTTGCAGAGCATATTGGCGTGGCGCGCGCCACGGTCTCCCGCATCCTCAATGACCGTACCTCGGTTTCGATGGACCTCAGTATCCGGCTCGGCGAGGCTCTGGGGCTCTCCCCTGATTTCTTCTCTAAAGCTCAACTGCAGTACGACCTATGGATCGAATCGCAAAGGAAGCGACCGAAGATCAGGCCGCTGGCCGCCTGACCACCTGCGGTGGGGCCAACTGCCTTGGACGTGTGATGCGAACGGCACCGGTCCCCCAAATCTTGCGTCAGAAAAAAAGCGCAAGGATGGGGCACCCGGCTTTCTTTCAGGCCTTCTTTTGTTTGGTAAAAACGATGTATGTTTCCGCAACACTGTCATCGTTCGATAGCCCCAGATACTTTTCCTTGATCGCCTTTTTAATATCGGCGTCAGTTTTCCCATCGTCTAACTGTTGCTGGATATCCTTCACAATTTCAGGATTCATAGTCATTCAATGACTCTCTTTCGTTACACCTGTTCCATATATTTCCTTGGCTAGAGTGCTATCCAGTTCGATTGTCCAATGCACTTTGTACATGTAACGTTCCGCTGATGGGGGCTAGTCCTCGCCGGGGGAACCGGCTTACCACACATAGTTGACATCCCGTTTTTTTTCGGGTCCGCATAGTGCGTATCGGTGTCGTTGTTTTTCAGTAGCTTCGTGGCTTGTTTCTCGAATTCTTGTTGGTCTTTTCTCTTAGTCATCGATTTTTTGCCTGCCTTTTTCCTGGCTGCCCATCTTTGTTAAGCCGCTTCGCTTATTGTATTACGGGTGCCCCAGGTTCGGATTCCCTGACCTGGGAAGGACCGACATAGACTTTACGCCACAGCCAGCCGCTTGAGCCGAATCTGTCCAGCAGGAATCTGAGCAAGATCGTACTGAGCCTGTTGCGTAATCCAGCTTTGAGCGCTGCCGCCGAAGACCTGAGAGAGTCGGATGGCCATCTCCGGCGAGATGCCGCGCTTGCCGTTGACTAACTCCGAAAGAGTGGTGCGTGTGACGCCCAAGGCCTGCGCCGCTCGCGTGATGGTGAGGCCGAGCGGCTCGATGCATTCGGAAAGAACAACGCTGCCGGGATGAGGTGGATTCTTCATCGGCATGGGGAAACCTCCTTAGTGGTAATCGAGATAATCGACTTCAAACGCATGGCCTTCAACAAATCGAAAGATCACTCGCCAATTGGCTCGTACCGTTACCGCCCAAAAGTTCTGCAACGGTCCCTTGAGCGCGTGGAGATTGAAACCGGAAAGATTCATATCTTCCACGGAACCGGCTGCATCCAGGCGTGCGAGGATGTTGCGCAGCTTGGTCAAATGTTCCGCCATAACGCCGCGAGGGTCGTCGTCCTCATAGAGGCGTTTCAGCCCCTTGTGGCGGAACGATTGAATCATAAATAAGCGTAATGCGTAACGTAACGAAGGTCAAGTGGATTATTACCAGTTTTTGAGTAGCCCAATTCCAGCTTCTCGGCATGATGCTGGTGATGCTGCGGGGAATGATTCAAGGGCATTGCGTCGCGGCTTTCCTGTATCATGAACTTCGTTCCAAAAGGACACACCCTGCCTGAAGTAGCCGGATAGATCGCTGGACAGAGGCGGGGTTGATGTAGCTAGAATCATTGCAACTACCACCAGCGAGAAGGGAATCCCGATGAGTATGCGGTCACTTTACAGGATTGTTGTTGTCGTCTTTGCCTTTGGCGCGATTGCCGTTTGTTCCGCGCAGCAAAACCAGTTTGCGGGCCAGTGGAGCGGCAAGATCAATGGCGTCACGATCACCTACGTCATGGATGCGAATTCCAACTATACGGATCGCGTGGTTTCCGGCTCGCTGCAGACCATGGAGCAAGGGAAATATCGTGTGGCGCAAAACGTGATTGTCTTCGAGGTTCAGGACTGGGCGCCAAAGACGCAGAACGTCTATCACGCCACCGGAGTCTCCGGCGGGTACTACGCGCAGCAGCCTATGGCGAAACCGCCAGGCGGCTCGTTCAGCTTTGTCTTCAACTCGCCGAACTCGGTGACTCTGACCGATCTGACCACGCACGGTTCGATAACGCTGAACCGGGTTCCCTAGAGCAGCTTGCCGGCGGCCAGGTCGCGGATCAGGGCGCGGTCGGCGGCCAGGAACTCGTAGCCGGGCAAGTCCTCAAGGCGTACCCAGCGATACTGGTGGTAGATGCGGTTGGCAATCTCGCCGCTGAACTCGTGGACCGCAAAAAACTGCAGATCGACAGCGCCGCCGTGACGATAGTTGTGGCGGACGCGGGTGACGCGGGGGCCGATGGTGGCTTGGATGCCCAGTTCCTCGTCCAGCTCGCGGGCCAGAGCCTGCTCAGGGCTCTCGCCGGCCTCAATCTTGCCGCCCGGGAACTCCCACAACAGGGCCATGGGCTGATCGGGACGGCGCTGGCCGATGAGGATTTCCCCATTGCGTATGATGAATGCCGCCGCCACAAAACGGAGGGCAGGACCGGCGGGCCGAACATTGGGGTCTGGCAGGGTCTCTTCCACGGTCCCAGTGTACTCGCAGCAAAAGGGTTACGGAATTGAATAAAATTTCATCCGACTATTCTCCTGCAACAGCAGCCTCGACGCCCTCGACAGATTGTGGACGAAAATAGCCCCAGCCGTGCCTTGCTGCAGCCTGAAGCAGCGCCGGGGAGGGGTTAACCGGGAAGGGGCAGCGCGCGATTTCAAGCATGGCCAGGTCGTGGATGGAGTTGCCGAAGGCCGCGTCGGGATGATCGAGCCCTATGCGACGGAGCGTGGCGGCCTTGCCTTCATCGGTGGGCACGTCTACGATCTCGCTGGTGATGATGCCGCCGTCGGCGCGGACCTCGGCGGCCAGAACGCGGTCTTCCGGAATGCCGAAATCGCGAATGCCCTCGGCGACCACCCACTTGTTGGTGGAGCTGACGGCCCATAGCTCAACGCCAACCTGGCGCAGGGTTGCAATCAGCGAAAGCATCTCCGGAAAAAAACGTTCCCGTACAAACTCCTGCACATAACGGGCCGCGGCGGCGCGCAGCTCCTGCTCGCGCAGGCCCGCATAAATCTGCACCATCTCGCCGCAGATCTCCAGCTCGCTGACGTGGCCCTGCTGATAGGCGCGATGGCGGGTATCGATCCAGTCGCTGGTGGAGCGCGAAACCAGGCCCTGCTCGATAGACCAGGCCATGAAGCCGAGACCCGCGTCGCCGCTCCACAATGTTCCGTCACAATCGAAGACCGCGACCTTGGGATTGCACTCTAGAACCAGCCGCTCAAATTCCGGGGCGGTCCACTTGGGAGATTCCAACTGCGCAGGCGTCAAGCTTTCCTCAATCCAACTCGAAATTCTTCCAACTCTATTCTCTTCCAACGGCGCTTTTTTTGCACGTTAAGGTTCATGAAAAAAGGCCGCCGGGGCCATTCGCTAACTCATTTTGGAACCATAAGATCGATTCCGCAGCCGGGGTAATGAAGTTGGTTCCTTGATGAACGAGGTACGGCAACAACGCCGGGGAACGCCGCGAGCAGCTTACGGCGCGGATAATCGAAGATGTGGACAATATGCGCAATGGAACGCTGTTGAAGGACTACCAGGCGTATCTGCGCGTGGAAAAGGGGTTGCGCCCGCTGACCTGCGAGGCCTATCGCAGCGATTTACATATCTTTGCCGAGTTCATCGAGAGCCGCAACGGCGTTCTTTTGACGGCGGCGCAAGCGGACGTTTCGGCCTTTCTTGAAAATCTGCGTGGGCATGGCATCGACTCGCGGTCGTCGGCGCGCAAGCTCAGTTGCCTGCGGGGCTTTTACAAGTGGCTGCTGCTGGACCGGCGCATTCACCACGATCCGACTGTGAATATTGAATCGCCCAAGGCGTGGAAGGTGCTGCCCAAGTCGCTGGCCGAGCCGGAGGTGACGGAGATGCTGGAGCGGGCCGGCATGGCTGCCGAGCATCCACAGGCGCGGGCCACGGCGCTGCGCGACCGCGCGATTCTTGAGCTGCTGTATGCGGGGGGGCTGCGGGTTTCAGAGGTGACGGCACTGTCGACCGGCGACCTGGCGCTCGATGCGGGCCGCGTGCAGGTGCGCGGCAAGGGCGACAAGGAACGGATTGTGCCCCTGGGGCGCTCCGCGGTGCAGGCTTTGGAGGAGTATCTGCGCCAGGGAAGGCCGCACCTGGCGCGCATCAGCTCGGCGAGGAAGGCCAGTGCGCGGCAGGACGCCACGCGGCTGTTTCTCTCCCTGCGCGGAATGCCGCTGACGCGGCAATGGGTTTGGCAAGTGGTAAAGACGGCGAATAGCACCGCCAGCCCGCACCGGCTGCGGCATAGTTGCGCAACGCATATGGTGGAGCACGGCGCGGACCTGCGCAGTGTGCAGCTGATGCTGGGCCACGCCGATATTTCGACGACGCAGGTTTATACGCACCTGGCGCTGGGCCGTCTGAAGGCTGTGCATCGCGAGCACCATCCACGTGCGACACGACGGGGGACGGACATTGATGCAAGCCCTGAGCCGCATGGTGGTTTGCGATTGGTGCCGCGCGCCCTCACGAAGAAGGAGACGGCATGAGCGCGATGGTTGCGCCGGAGATTGGTTCGCCGCTGGATTTGCTTGTGGCGAGTTATCTGCGCGTGCTGGCTAATGAGCGCGGTGCATCGGCGCACACATTGCGGGCATACCAACGGGAATTGCATGGTTTTGCCGCCTTTATCGACGAACACAAGGGTCGGGAGCAGGGCGTTGACCGCATCGAGCACACCGATATCCGCGCCTATTTGGGCACGCTTTACGACCGCGGGCTCTCGAAGGCTTCGGCGGCGCGGGCGCTGGCAGCGATTCGCAGCTGGTTCAAGTGGCTAGCGCGCACCGGCCTCGTCTCGCAGAATGCGGCCTCGCTTGTTTCCACTCCGAAGCTACCGAAGCATTTGCCGCGCGTGCCCTCTATCGAACAGATGAACCGCGTAATCGATTCTATGGCGGATTCGGCGGGCAATGACGCCGCAGCGAGTTGGCTGGCGCGCGACAAGGCGATTCTAGAAATGCTGTATGGCTGCGGAATCCGCAACGCGGAGCTTACGGGCCTGAACCTGAACGATATTCACTGGGCTAACGAGGCGGTGCTGGTGCGCGGCAAGGGACAGAAGCAGCGCTACGTGCCGCTAGGCGACGCGGCAGCCCAGGCGCTGCGAAGCTATCTCGCGGAGCGCTCGGCACTGCTGGCGGCAGCAGGCGAGGGTAAGGGATTCACAACGCCAGCGCTGTTCGTCAATCTGCATCTGCGCGGGTTGGGCAAACCAGGCGGAGAGGCGCGTTTGACGACGCGGAGCGTGGGCCGCATCGTCAAACGCATCGCTGTTCTGCGCGGACTTTCGGCGGACGTGCATCCGCATACGCTGCGTCACGCCTTCGGCACGCATTTACTCGAGGAGGGCGCAGACCTGCGGGCTATTCAGGAACTGCTGGGCCACGAGCGGCTCTCGACCACGCAGCGGTATACGCAATTGACCACCGCGCAGTTGACGCAGGTATATGATCGGACTCATCCGAGAGCACGCTAGACTTTCAATCGATCGACACTCCTCAACGAAGTCCTCTGTAAAACCTCGAATGTGATAACATTGTTATTACATGGAGGGCGGTATGCTCGCGACGATTCGGCGTTTAGGCAATTCGCAGGGAGTACTAATTCCTAAGCCTTTACTGCAGCAGGTGGGGCTGGTGGATGAGGCCGAGATGCGGGTGGAGGGGGATGCGCTGGTGTTGCGCAGGCCTAAGGCATCGCCGCGCACCGGATGGGCCGAGGCGAGCAAAAAACTAGCGGCGGTTGGCGACGATGCGTTAGTGCTTCCCGAGTTTGCGAATGAAGGCGATGCGAGGCTGAAGTGGTGAAGCGCGGCGATATTTGGCTGGTCAACCTCGATCCCACCATTGGAAGCGAGATTAAGAAGACTCGACCGTGCGTTGTGATCTCGCCGCCGGAGATGCACGATCACCTGCGCACCGTGATGATTGCGCCAATGACTACTGGCAGCCACCCGGCTCCGTTTCGCATTGCAGTCAGGCACGGAGGCAAGAGTGGGCTGATTCTGCTGGACCAGATCCGTTCTGTTGATAAAACGCGGCTGGTGAAGCGCTCTGGAACGTTGACCGCAGGTATATTGAACGCGACGCTTGCCACGTTGCGCGAGGTCTTTGAAGAGTAGCGCTCTAGTAGGCATCAAGAGAATTACTCTTTTCCCCGTCAACGCGTTAGCGAAGCTCCAGCACCGGAATGCCGTTTTCCCAGAGAGCTTTATCCACGGGAATCCTGATCCCTTTGCCGCTCAAGTGGAAGGCCAGAGGTTTGCCGGTGGCAACCAGCTTTACGTGGCTCACCGGGCGGTCGAGATGGGGAACGATCAACTCTGTGGCCGTCTCGTCCATGACAAAGACGAAGATGCTTGCGCCGCGAGCTGTGGCACGGAAAGCTGGCTGGCCCTGGATGGGGCCGTAGGTACTGCCGTAGATGGCCGCTGCATTGAGCTTGGTCCAGCGGCCCACCGCTTCAAGGCGTTCAACGAATTCAGGCTGGATCTGGCCGTCGGGTTGCGGGCCTACGTCGAGCAGCAGATTGCCGCCGCGGCTGATGACCTCAATCAGGGCCCGGATCAGGGCGTCGGCGGATTTGAAGTCGCGGTCCTTGGGACGGTACGCCCAGGTATTGTTGATGGTGAGGCACGACTCCCAGGGCTGAAAATCCTCAGGGCGTGGCACGGTGATGGCCAACTTGTCGGATTCTTTGTGATTGGGACTGTCGAGACGAACTCCCTTGACTGGAATCGCCTTGGGAATGAACTGCTCGGGAGTGGCGAAGTCGCCTGGTACTCCGATGCGATTGTTGATCAGAGTGGCCGGTTGCAGGCGGTGGATCTCATCGACGAAACGTTGGCCGTCGTAGCGCTGCTGGGCATTGGAATCGTCGGAGTCAAACCACAGTTCGGCTACGGGACCGTAATGCGTGAGCAGTTCATGCAGTTGCAGGGCCATGTATTCCAGATACAGCGGCCACTCCGGCCGTTCCGGCTCGCCGCGGTAGTTGGTGGAGGAGAGTTTGGTCGTATCGCGGAAGCCGGGGTGATTCATATCCGGAGGCGAATAGTAAAAGCCCAGCGGCATGGCATCGGCGTGGCAGGCATCGGAGAGTTGGCGCACAATGTCTTTGCCGTACGGCGTGTTTGTAATTTTGTAGCTGGTGTATTCGGAATCGAACATGCAAAAGCCGTCGTGGTGCTTGGTGGTAAAGACCATGTAGCGCTGACCTGCGGAGCGGGCGAGCGCGATCCAGGCGTGCGGATCGAAGTGCTGGGGGTTGAAGCGGGCCGGCAGCGCTCGGTACTCGGCTTCAGTGATTTCGCCTTTGGGCTGGAGAATGGGCCAGGAAGCCTCAACACCCGCAACCGAGTAAGGACCCCAGTGGATGAACATGCCGAATTTGGCTTGCCGAAACCAGTTCAGCCGGTTCGCGTCGCCTGCAAGGGCATGGAGCATAGACATCCGGGTTGCGACGGTCGCGGTTGAGGCGGCACGTAGAAAATCTCTTCGATTCCAGCGCATGGTTCTATTCCTCCTGAGAATTTAAGAGTTAGTGTAATTCCAGCACCGGAATTCCCTGCTCCCAGAGAGCTTTATCGATGGGAATCTTGATCTCTTTGCCGCTCTGGTGGAAGGCCAAAGGCTTGCCTGTGGCTACCAGTTTTACCCGGCTCACAGGACGGTCGAGAGGAGGGATGATTGCCTCTGTGGCCGTCTGGTCCATGACGAAGAGGAAAATGCTTGCGCCGCGGGCTGTGGAGCGGAAGGCTGGCTGGCCCTGGATGGGGCCGTAGGTGCTGCCATAGATGGCCGCCGCATTGAGCTTGGTCCAGCGGCCTACGGCTTCAAGGCGTTCCACGAATTCCGGCTGGATTTGGCCGTCGGGCTGCGGGCCCACGTCGAGCAACAGGTTGCCGCCAAGGCTGATGACCTCAATCAGCGTACGGATCAGAGCATCGGTGGATTTGAAATTCCGGTCCTTGGGACGGTAAGCCCAGGCGCCGTTGATGGTCATGCAAGCTTCAAACGGCTGGAATTCGTCTGGCCGGGGCACCTTGGTAGAGATGCCGTCGGCGGCGTGCAGCGGGCTCGACATGCAGATGGCGTCGCTGGGCCACTCGGATTTGACCGGAATGCGCTTGGGAATGAACTCCTCGGGCGTGATGAAGTCGCCGGGAAGTTGCAGGCGGTTGTTCACCAGCGTGGCCGGTTGCAGGCGATGGACCTCATCCAGAATGCGCCGGGGGTCGTAGCGTCTCTGCGCATCGGCACCGCACACGTCGGTGTCGAACCAGAGCTCGACTACCGGGCCGTAGCGCGTGAGCAGTTCCTCGAGTTGCAGGCACATATATTCGATATAGAGCGGCCACTCCGGCCGTTCCGGCTGGCCATTGATGTGCTCGGCGGAAGGCTTTGTGGTATCTCGGAAGCCGGGGTGGTCCAGGTCGGGCGGCGAATAGTAAAAGCCCAGAGGCATGGCGTCCGCGTGGCAGGCGTCGGCCAGCATCCGCGCAGTGTCTTTGCCGTAAGGCGTGCGCGTGATCTTGTAATTGGTGTAGTCGGAGTCGAACATGCAGAAGCCGTCGCAGTGCTTGGCGGTGAAAACCATGTAGCGCTGCCCGGCCGCGCGAGCCAGGGCAACCCACGCTTTCGGGTCGAAGAGCGTGGGATTGAAACGCGCGGACAGGGCGCGGTATTCGGATTCGGTAATTTCGGCCGTGGGCTTCATGATGGGCCAGGAGGCTTCAACGCCGGCCACCGAATACGGGCCCCAGTGGATAAACATGCCGAATTTGGCTTCGTGAAACCAGCCCATCCGGTTGGCGTCGCCTGCCAGTGCGCGAAGCATCGGCATCCGGGCTGCGACGGCCGCGGTTGTGGCGGCGCACAGAAAATCTCTTCGATTCCAGCGCATGGGTTTATTCCTCCTGACAATGGAAGAAGTAGTGTAGCGCCGGCGGCTAAGAAATGCCTGTGGCGAACCAGCGCTCGGAAGCCGGAGTTCAGCTGCGGTGCTATTCTGGCGAAGCTGAGGAGGAAGAATTCTTTTGCGAACGGCCAAGTTTCTGCGCATCTTTTTGCCTCTTCTGCTTCTCACCGCGCTTGGTTTTCTGGCGATGGGCTATCACCCCGGCGCGGAAGACGACAGCCTTTATCTGGCGGCCATCAAAGCTGACGTCCATCCAACTCTCTTTCCTCACGACGCGGATTTCTTTCAGCTCCAGATGCGCACCAGCGTCTTTGCCACATGGATGGCGCACTTTATTCTGGGAACCGGAATTTCGGTGGCGTGGGCGGAACTGCTGTGGCAACTGGTCTGCCTCTTCCTGGTGATCTGGTCTTGCTGGAGCATTGTGGAGCGGCTTTTCGAAGAGGCTTCAGCACGCTGGGCCGGAGTGGCCATGGTTGCAGCCATGCTTACGGTGCCGGTGGCCGGGACGGGGCTCTACCTGATGGACCAGCATCTGCACCCGCGCAATCCGGCAACGGCGCTGATCCTGTTTGCGGTTGCGCGGATTATGGCCGGGAAACGCTGGCAGGCTGTGCCGCTGGTTGCGGTGGCATTCCTGCTGCACCCGTTGATGGGGGCCATGGGCATTAGCTTCTGCTGCGTGCTGGCGCTGGTGCTCTGCGATCCGCTGTGCGCGCGTCTTCGTTCTTTATGTGGGCGGGCGGGAGCAGCTCCCGTGGCCGCGTTCATTCCCTTCGGATGGGTCTTCGGCAAACCCTCTGAGACCTGGCTGGAAGCAGTACGGACCCGGCATATGTTTCTCCTCTACGAATGGGAGTGGTACGAATGGCTGGGAGCCATAGGGCCGCTGCTGCTGTTCTGGCTGGTGGCGCGCGTGGCCCGCAAGCGCGGCGAAACCAATCTCAGCCGCTTTGCGATGGCGGTTCTCATCTATAGCGTCTTTCAGTTGGCGATAGCCCTGATTATTCTGAGCCCGCTTGCACCCGTCGGCATGACCACCCTGGAGCCGATGCGCTATCTGCAACTGGTTTATGTTTTTATGGCGCTGATCGGCGGCGCTTATTTGGGCAAGTATGTGCTGAAGGCTCGCATCTGGCGCTGGGCGGTTTTTCTGATCGTCGCCAATGGCGGAATGTTTGCGGCGCAGCGGGAGTTGTTTGCCGCAAGCCCGCACATTGAACTGCCCAATATGGCCAACTCAAACCCCTGGCTCCAAGCCTTCGACTGGATCAGGCAGAACACTCCCGAAGACGCGTACTTTGCCGTGGACCCCGATTACACAAACGCTCCCGGCGAGGACTGCCACGGATTCAGGGCGCTGGCCGAGCGCGGCATGATGGCCGACTCCAACAAGGACACATCCACGGTTACCAAGCAGCCCGCGCTGGGACCGGAGTGGAAACGAGAGGTTATGGCGCGGGAAGGCTGGAGCAGCTTCAAACTGGCGGATTTCGAGCGGCTGAAGGCCGGGTTTGGCGTGGATTGGGCGCTGGTCTCCTACCCGCAGCCCGCAGGCCTGGACTGCAAGTGGCACAATGAAACCCTGGCGGTATGCAGGATACCGTAGATTTCTAGTGGTGATCTCCAGATATAGTCCAGGTCGGCATTGGCGTCAACTGAATGTAAGGCTTGAGTGCCGGCACCGCGTCATAGGCAGCTTGAGCCACCATATCGCCGAAGGTGCGTTTACCGAGGTCATTCAAGTGCGAGCGATCAGGGGTTGTCGCCGTGGCGCCCTCTGCCTTTGCATCCACATGGGCTGTCGCGTCATACTGGTCAGCCTGCTCCTGCGTCATCGGTTCAATTAGCGCTCGCGAGAGTTGATATAAATCGACTAACGCAACGTGATCCTCCGCTGCCACCTCCCGCGTCGCGGCAGCATACTCGCGCAAAGGATCGATGATAAGCTTGCCATTGTCGAAGTTCCGTCGCGTCAACGAAGTGACCAACACGGGCGTCCCACCTATCTTGCGTACGTCAGAAACGTAACGATGCAGATTCGCCTTGAACGTGGTTTCGGGATCTGTGTGCAGTATCACCTGATTTTTCTGGTCGTTGTGACCGAACTGGATGAAATAAAACTGCCCGCCCTCCTCAAGAGCCTTCCTCCAAAGACCTTCATCGAGAAAACTCTTAGTCGAGCGCCCATCCTTTGCCAAATCGAGGCAGTCGGCATCGTCCGTCAGATGCGCACAAAATCCCGGCCCCCACCCTCCCCCCGTAGCTACTGATGAGTCGCCGACCAACACCACCTTGATGTGTTCAATAGGAGGTGGCGCACTCTGTGGAACCTGCGCTTGTATACCCGTCCAGCTCAGAATCAGTCCGGCCACATACACTGCGGCACCATGTATAGAAATCATTCAGCGATTATCCCCCACATCTGCCTTTTATCGAGGCGCCTTGTATAAAGGTAAGTATCCGCTAGTTGTTCAGTGCGCATTTCCACTGAGTAGGAGCAGGGACCATAAACACAGTGAACAGCGATCGGTAAACAGTATACAGAGATCAAGGAGATAACTACCACATCAGCGAGCCAGCATGCTTTGGGCACATACTACTGAATGCTGTCCGCTGTCTTTTGCACATTGGTGGCTGTTTCCGCGAGAATGGATGAGTTACCCTTTACCTGCACGGAGAATGGGCCATTCTGAACCTCTCGCAGCGATTGATTCTCGGGTGTGTGCTGCTTGCCGGCCTGACGGTAGGGCTGGTGGCGGCGACGCATCGCGCCCTGGATGCGGCGGGCCAGTCGCGCCTGGCATGGGCCTTTGTGGTAGCCGCGTTGCTGGTTGAGCTGGGGACGGTCTATTTTGTGCTGCGGCCCATCCGCATGCTGGCCCGCGACGCCTACCGCATTGCGCAGGGCAACCTGGAACACCGGGTGGAGTGGAGCAGCCGCGACGACTTTGGCAAGATCGCGGTGGAGTTGAATCGGCTGGCGGTGAGGCTGCGGGAGCTGCGCGACTCAGAGGCCGGACGGCGGCAAATGGAGTTTCAACTCTCCGACGCGGTGCTGCAATCGATCTTTGAGCCCATCATCGTGACCGACGGCAAGGGTCACATCCTGAAGGTGAACCAGGCCGCGGAAGAAATTCTGGGCGATGCGGCCGGGGACCGCATGGCGCTGACCAATACGCCGGGCGGAGACAAGATTCTGAGCGCCATTCGCGACGCGGTGCAGATGCAGAAGGCGGTGGCCGCGGAGGACGAAGCGGCGATGCTGCCCATGCGCATCGGCAAGCAGGAGCGCAGTTATAGATTGAGAACAACGCCCATGCGCGACTCCGAAGGGCGGCTGCTGGGCACTGTCACTACTCTCGAAGACGTGACCACGCTGCAGGATACCGATCGTTTTAAAACGCAGTTCATCACCGTGGCCAGCCGCAAGCTGCGCGATCCGCTGCTGCAACTGCGGCGCGGGCTTTATTCGCTGGGCCAGGGATTTGGCGGAGATTTGACTTCGTTGCAGGTGGAGCTGGTGACCGCAGCCAGCCAGGAGGCGGAGAAGCTGGACGACCTGATGGGCGACCTGATCGAGGTGGCCGAACTGGATACCGGCAAGCGCGAGTTCAAATTTGAGCGGTTGCGCCCGTTGCAGGCACTGGCCGAGGCCCGCGATCGCTATTGCGATGAGGCCGCGCATAAACGAATCCGCGTGGAGGTGCGCGCCTATGCCGATCTGGCGGTTGTGAGGGCCGACCGCAGAGCGCTGAACTCGATCCTGAATAACCTGCTGTCGAATGCGATTCGCTATACGCCGGAAGAGGGCGAGATCCTGCTGGCGGCCGAGGAGTTTAAGGAGTTTGTCCAGTTCACCGTGCGCGATACAGGACGCGGCATCGAGGCGGAGCGGCTGAGCACCATCTTCGACCGCTTCAGCACATTCTCAGAGAGCGGCTCAGGGTTGGGGCTGGCGCTGGCGCGGCGGCTGGTGGAGTCGCTCGGCGGGCAGATTGCCGTGGAAAGCCGGCTGGGCCACGGAAGCACCTTCCGGTTTACTCTTCCCGTGGCGGCGGCCGAAGCAGACCGCCATCCAGTAGAGGTGGGCTGAGCATGGCCGAACTCCTCCTAGAAAAAACTCAGGAACCAGCCAGGCTGCGCATCTATATCGGCGCGGCGCCGGGCGTGGGCAAGACTTATCACATGCTGAACGACTCCTACGTCATGAAGCACCAACAGGACATCGACGTGGTGATCGGCCTGGTGGAAACCCACGGCCGCCAGGAAACCGCGGCCCGCATACGCGATCTGGAAGTGATTCCCCAGCGCGAGATTCCCTACCACGGCGTCGTACTGAAAGAGATGGATGTGGACGCCATCCTGGCACGCCATCCCAATACTGTGGTCGTGGACGAGCTGGCCCACACCAACGTCCCCGGAAGCAAGAACAACAAGAGGTATGAAGACGTTCTGGAGCTGCTGGACGCCGGCATCAACGTAATGACGGCGGTGAACATCCAGCATCTTGAAACGCTGAACGACGCCGTCAGCCGCTCGGCCAATACCACCATCCGCGAGACCGTTCCAGACAATTTCCTGAAGCGCGCCGACGAGGTGGTGAACGTGGACGTAACCGTGGATGAGCTGCGGGGGCGCCTGCGCCAGGGAAAGATCTACGCGGCGGAAAAGGTGGAGCAGTCGCTGGCCAACTTCTTCCGCACCGGCAATCTGAATATGCTGCGTGAGCTGGCCCTGCGCACAACTGCCGAGCAGGTGAGCAACCGCGCTTCAGAGTACCGCCGCACGCGGGGACTGGAACAGGCGCCGATTCCGGAGAAGGTGATGGTGTGCCTGAGCACGCGGCCCGGCACTGAGCGGCTGATTCGCGTGGGCTCGCGCGTGGCTGGGCGGCTGGCCTCGAACTGGTATGCCGTTTATGTGGTTCGTCCCAAAGACGACAAAGGCCACGGCGATCCCGAGGCTTACCACCGCCTGGAAGAGTACCAGCGCATGGCCCGGGACCTGGGCGCGAAGGTGGTCACGCTGACCGACAACAATGTCTCCGACGCGCTGATTCGCTTTGCGCAGCAGGAGAGCATCTCGCATGTGGTTTTTGGGCAGTCCGTGCGCTCGCGGTGGGATATTTTTCTGTACGGATCGGTGCTCAACCGGTTTTTGTCTGAGGTTCGCAATGTGACTGTGCAGGTGGTGCCGATGAACAGGCCGATGCGGCGGGTGTGAGCTAATATCCCACCCTAAAGCGGATACAGAGTCGATGTACCCATGAGTGTGAGTGTGAATGACCCAGCTTCGGCACACTCACACTCACACTTCAACAACATTCAACAGGGTACAGTAACTCTGGTTTCGTTCTAGACGCAAAAACACATCGAGGGTGGGGGGCCCAGAAAATACTGTGATCTTGAAAATGCTCTACGGCACTGTGAAGGGACGCAGGCCGTCGTTGGGCGGGAAGACTGGGAACAAGCCCGTGGGACCGGCTACCGTGGATGGTTGCTCGCGGAAGAGGAAGCGCACATAGAATCCGGCGGAGACGGACGCGAAGTTGCGGGAGTTGTTGGCGCTGAGGAATCCTCCGGCAAACCAGTGGGAGTTGATCTGGTAGGCCGATTGGACGCGTATGTCGTAGTTGGGGCCCACGCTGGTCCTGGCCGGGAGGGACAGATCGCCATATATGGGACCGCTAGAACCGTTCGGCGCATAGCTTATGGTATTCTCCAAACCTTTCTCAAAACTGACACTGGAGTTGATGTTCGGGTACAGGGGCGTCGTATCTTCTGAGAAGGCCTGCACGCCCAGGCTGCCCACGATGTTGTAGTGCCAGCGGGTTAGGTAGTGGCCGGTCCAGGTGAAGGGTATGTTGGCTAGGAAGTAGGCCTGGGGACTGAAGTAGCCGCCCATGCCCCAGGTAAATGCGTCCTCGTTGTGCGAGTAACGCATGGCGAAGAAGTTGGTGCCGATGCTAAGGTTGCCGTATTCCGGCACGGTCTTGAGACGCCAATACGCTCCCCCGGAAGCGTCGAAGCGGAAATTATTCTCGACGTTGTAGCCGGTGATGTACTGGCCACCGGCGCCCATGTAGATTCCCGCCTCCGCGCCGCCTCTCGCGATTTGAATATTACCCGAATTGGCAACCACGCCGCCCCATATCGGCCCCTCACTGCCCTCGGAAGTGTATTGCGGGTCGCGCAGCCCAGCATAAGAGAGCTGCGAGTCCTTGATCGGGTCGCGCACAAAATTGAAGGTGATGGGGCCGTTTCCGGGCTTCCACTGTGCCCTGCCGGTGAAGGTAGAGACCAGAAAGCCGTAGGGAGTCCAGCCGCCGGCCAAAGCAAAATGCGGGAAGATCAACTGCAACTCGCCGGCAATCCCGGATGAATTCTGCTGCGCGGGCAGTGTGGTGCCTGTGGGGACCAGGCTTCCGATGGGCATTGGCATAGATATCAAAGTCAGCGGAGTGGAGGTCGATGCTGCCCCCAGGATGCTGAGAGTGGCATTGCCATTGGCCTGTCCAGAGTCAAGGAAGACCGGCTTGACGACAAAAACGATACGGGCATTGTAGCCAAGCGGCGCGGAAGCCTCAAACGCAGCCTCCAGGTCAGCCAGTTCATCGTAGCCCAGATTTCCGGAGCGAAAATTGACGCGGCCTTCAGCGCCCAGCCAGCCGCTGTATCCGCTCTCAATGGAGCGCAACTGCATCTCCGCCTCGTCGCGGGGGCTGAGGGGGTGTGCGTCGCGCTGGATGCGAATCCACGGCCCGCGCAGCGGAGGCAGATCGCGCTGCATCAGTTCCTGGTCAGTGAGCCCGGCGCCGGTGGTGGCCGGCTCTGGCTCGGCAGGGATTTCAACGGGAACCTGCACCTGCTGGGGATACGCCTCCTCAGCCGGGACGTGATCCAGGGTTGGCGTCTGGACCGGAGCGGCAGTCTGGTCGCCCAGCGCGGCGGTGGACTTCCTTCTCTTCCTTGGGTGCCTGAGCACCGGCTGCTGAACGCACTGCTGCGACTGTGGGCACAACTGTGAGGAGGTTTGCTGTACGGGCGACGGTTTTGCGGTCAGCGAAGGGGCTTGCTGCGCAACCGGCTGCTGAGTGCCCGGCTGCTTGGGAACGGAATAGGCGCCCGTGGCCGCCTCCTGGGCAGAGGGCGTGTACTGCGCCATGGAGTACTGGCTCTTGCTGTTGGGGAGCGCGCTCAAGGAAGCAGGAGAAGCAGTGGGCAGGGCGTGGATGGCCGTTGCGGAACCCTGCGTGAGCTGGCTATCGGTTTGCTCGGCAAAGAGGGCTTGCGCCTGAGCGGCCAGGCTGTTCATGGGCTGGGATGTGATGCGCACTCCCGGAACCGTGCGGGAATCGCCGGATTCCTGGCAGGGCATCCAATTGGATTTGGAATCGGGATTCTGAGACGGAGCGTTGGTGGAATCGATGTTTTCTTCTGAGGGAGGCAGGATTATTTTGCCCGAGTAATCGGGGTTTGCGGAAGGACTTGAGCCGGCCGTGGGCGCATCGCGAACCGGTTTTCCTGTTTGGCTGGTGCTGATCGCCGGCTGGATGACCGCATCCTGCGTGGCGCTCTGTTGAATAAAGACCGGCTGGCCGGGCTGCCTTTCCTGCATCATGCTCTGCGGGACGTAAATGGGCGCGGCGGGCGCCGTTGCGGGCGCACTGGGCTGAGCTGGAGTTGTGTAGACCGTGGCCGGAGGCATCGGAAGCGGATTGGCCGAAGGGGTACCAACCCATTGACTCTGTGGCGGAACCGCTGCAGGCGCGGAATATGTGAGGGGATAAGAAGGCAGAGGCGGTTCCTTAATGGTGCGCGCAGGCGGATCGTTGTGCGGATCGAGAAGGCGCTTCAGGTCGCCCGCTACTGGAGTACGGTAGGCTTCCGGAGGATAAACCAGGCCGGTATCGAGGCTCTGAACGGCCGAGCCCGGAGGCATGGCCGCCAAAGCGGCGCGCCAGAAGTCGGTGGCGCGTTGATTGTTGCCGCGGGCCATCTCAAAGCGGGCGGAAAGCGCCAGAATCTGCGGGTCGCTGGGATAGAGCCCGAGCGCCTGGCGGAGCCAGGTTTCAGCCTGGGCCATATCGGTGCACGCGAGGGCCGCTCCAATGGCTCCCTGGTAGTCGCCTGAGCTTGCGTTTTCCATGGGGATGGTCTTGAAGAGAATGAGCGCATCCTTCGACCGGCCGACCTTGGAATAAGCGCCGGCTACGGCACGGCGAACGCCCAGATCGTCAGGGTATTGCGCGGATGCGGCCTGCAAAATCTCAATGCCGCGCAGGAGGTAGCCGTTATCCATGGCGGCAAAGGCCCGGCGCACGGCCCAATTGGCCCACAGAGTATCGATCTGCCTGCGCTGATCGGCGGTGACGTCGCGGCGGAAATCAAGACGCACCATGACCGGATAGAGCATGTGGTCTTCTTTGGCGTTGTAGAGCAGCCAGGCGTGCTGGATCTCAAGGCCGGCAGGCGGCGCGGCTCTGCGCAGGAGATAAAAATCTTCCACGCGGGCCATATAGTCGAGGGCGATTGAAGTATTGCCGAGCGCGGCATAGAGTGTGGCTTCGCCCTGCACGAAGTCGGGGTCGGCTTCGAGCTGCCTGCGCACATCGGCCGGCATCTTCTGAATCTCATCGAACGCTTCCTGGTTGCGGCCGCCGGCCATCAACGAGAAGACCAGGCCCTTCCAAGCATCGCCGGCCATGGAGTGAGGAGCGTTGGCGGAAAGCTGGATCGTGGACTGATCCGTGTACTGGACCTGCTCGAAGCTGTATTGGCTGGAAGCATTCAGCAGCCTGAGCTGAGGGTATTCCTGATCGCTGGAACCGGGAATCTCAATGTGCCGTTCGCTCTGCGGGTAAAAAATCTGTGGCGGAGTGGCCTGCGCGGCGGGAATGGCCACGATGGCGGGATTGGAATCCTGCGCGGAGGGCGACTGATTCCGACTGGTGGGGGCATTGACCCACGAACCGTCTTGCGTAGACGACTGCGGGGACGATTGCGGAGTGGGCTTCGACGGCGTAAGAACGATGGGAGCCGAGCCGTTGTAAGGATCCTGGCCGTAGGCAGGCAAAGGCGGCAGCCTGGTGGTCTTTGAAAACGGCTCGTAGTCGGGATTGAGCAGTTGCTGCAGATCGGCCGCGGTTATGGCGCGATGGGCCTTAGTATCATAATCCGGATAAACCAGGATGTGGGCCAGCCTGTCAGTGGGCGAAGCCAGCGGCATGGCGGCCAATGCGGCGCGATAGTAGTCGGCAGCGCGTTGATTGTCGCCGCGATCCTGCTCAAAGCGGGCGGCGAGTGAAAGAATGGCGGGATCGCGGGGATAGCGATCGAGTGCCTGGCGCAACCATAGCTCGGCATGAGTCCTGTCGTTGGCCGCCAGGGCCGCACCAACGGCGCCCTGGAAGTCGCCCGCGCTTGCGTCCTGCATGGGAATGGTTTTGAAGAGGGTGAGCGCCTCCTTGTACCGGCCGACCTTGGTGAATCCGCCGGCGACCGACTTGCGAACCGTCATATTGTCAGGGAAGGCCTGGCCTGCGGCATCGAGAATATCCACCGCGCGCGCGACGTTGCCGTTGTCCATGGCGATTCCGGCGCGGCGCACGCTCCAGTTGGCCCAGATATCCTGGACCGTCTCGCGTTGCGCTACGGTCAGGTCCTTGCGGCCTCCCAAACGCATCAGGGCCGGATAGAGGGCACGGTCGTTCTTGGTGTTAAACAGCAGCCAGGCGTTCTGAACGTCGATATCGGCGGGCGGCAGCGTCTTCAGCTTGGCGTAGTGGGCTTCCACGCGAGCCATGTATTCGACGGCGCGGGGAGTATCGCCGGCGGCGGCATAGAGGCTGGCCTCGGTCTGCAGAAAATCAATATCGGTTTCCAACTGCTTGCGCACCGACGCTGGAATAGCGTGAATCTGCTCCAGCGCCTCGGTGTTGCGGTTGGTGACCATTAACGCGCCGATGAGTCCCTTCCAGGCATCGGCGCGGTCGGGGTTCGCCATCAGCACCTGGTGGTAAATTTCGTAGGCCTGCGCGGGATAGTTGCGCTGGAGATAGATGGCCGCCAACTGCAACTGGAATGCGATGCTGGGATGGCCGCCGGCGGCGATCTGCAGCTTTTCAGAGCGTTCCAGCATTCCCTGGGCAACCTCAAGCTGATTGGCCTGCTGATAGATGGCTCCCAGCATGGAGAGAAAACCTGGATCGGCGAGCGCAACCTCGTAGGTGGCCGGCGGCATTTTCTGCACGTCGTTGATGGCCTCACCGTCCTGACCCATTTGATGATGCGCGCTTACCAGTCCCATCCATGCGGGAAGGCTGAAATTATCGGCGGTAAGCACCTGAACATAGAGCGCGGCGGCCTGTTCGTAACGCTTGACCTCCATTAGGATGCCGGCGTACTGGAGCTTGGTATCGGTCTTGAGGGTCGTGCCGTTATCGGGAAAAGGCAGCATCAAGGCCTGGGCAAGCACGCGCTCCGCGTCCGCGTTGCGGTTCAGGTCGTGGTAAATGGTGGCCAGGGTGCGCAGATACTCCGGGTCCTTGACCTGTGCAGCCTTGACTGCACCCGGGAAACGGGCAGAGACGGCCAACGCTTTCTGGTCCTGGTCCTCGCGCGCATACGCCAGGAAGAGACCGCGCCATGCGTCGGTCGAACCCGGCTGAACCCTGATCAACTGCTCATAGATTGCGGCGGCGGCGGCGTAGCGCTTTTGTTTGGTCAGCAGGCCGGCCAGACCGTTGAGAGCCTCAGGGCTGCGGGGGTGAATATCGAGGGCGATGCGATATTTTGTTCCAGCTAACTCGAAATTATTTGCGTCGAAGGCCTTCGAGGCTTCGCCCATGGTGTACCAGAAGCGCGAAGTGACCAACGCATCTTCGACGACGCGGCTCTTGTAGCCGTTCTGCTCGGCCTGGGTGAGGTAGCTGATGGCGCCGCCGAAGTTCTTCTGCTGCATGCGCAGGAAGCCCATGCCGGCCGCCAGACGGCCGTTCTTCGGATCCTGATCGAGAAGCGCACTGAAGCGGTTCTGCGCCTCGTCGAGCCGGTGCGCGTTGAGGGCGGCAAAGGCCGCTTTCTCCTCCGGCGTGCGCGCGATGCCGGACTTCATCTGCGCCAGCTTGCGCTCGTCTACTTTCAGGCGGCCGGTGAGCTCGGTGTCCTGGGGATGCTCCTTCAGATATAGGCGCAGCTCTTCGGCCGAGGCCGGATTGGCTGAATCCCACATCAGTGCCTGGCGCAGGGCAGTCTGGGCGTCGGGGTCCTGGGCATGTTCCTTGAGGATGCGTATGCCTTCCGTGCGGGTTCTGGCATCGTAGGTAAGGATGGTGCCGAGCGCGATGGGATAACGGGGATCGCCGGGATTGCGCTCCACCTGGGCGCGCATGCCGGCAACGGCCACTGCCTTGCCGCCTGCGGTTCCGGCCAGGGTCTGGTAATAGGCCAGGGCTATATCCCCATCGGGCGGACGATCGCCATACAGCTCGCGGTAGATGCGCATGGAATCATCGAGTTTGCCCGCGCGGGCCAGATCGCCGGCCTGATGGAGCGCGTCGGACTGCGAGCGCATGCTGGCCATGGCTTCAATCTTGGCGATATTCGGGTCGTTGGGGCTGATGCCGCGCAGGTGATCAAGCGCCTCGCTGGATTTTTCAGGAGCGCCGGTGAGCTTGTAATCCTTGGCCAAGCCGGCCAGAGCCTCAGTGTTTTTGTTATCGGAGAGAAGAATCTGCTGCCAGATCTGGATGGCCATATCGGGCCGTCCGCGCGACTCCAGTGCATGGGCTTTCTGCACCAAAACGGCACGCGTGGCATTTGCCGAGCCGGCGGTCTTGCTTTGGGCGTGACTCATCTGGAGCGCCAGCAGCAGGCAGCCCGCGACGATGCAACTCTTTCTAAAAGTCTTTGAGCCTAGCCTCATCAGCGCTTCCATTCTACTTTCAGTTCCCCCTCCGGTCCAAACTTAAATCTACCGTCCAGAAAACCGGTGGCGAACAGGGCGAGATTCTGATCGTAATACGCCAAGTCCTTACCATACAATCCCGTAGGCTGATTTCTCTGCGCACTCATGCGAATTGTCTGCTTTGCGCTGAGCTTGCCAAGTTCAGGGAAAGCTCTCAAATACGGCAGCACGGCCGCCGAAAATCCTATAGGTCCATCTTGCTCCATTGGAATGCCCTGGTCACTTACCTTTTCAGGGGGGGCATCATGGTCGGCAAGGTAGATGCGCATGGCCGGAACGGCGTCGAGCATACGGGCGCGGGTTTTGCCGCCGTCGAGCATGCCCGCCCAGAGATAAACGCGGATGGCGTCGTAGCTGCCGCCGGGGGCATCGGACTCCAGCTTTCCGGGGTGCATCTCGGTGGCCGGATAAAAGCCGTCGCCGGGCAGGTAGTCCACCCAATCCATAGCGTACCCGTGGCGGGCGCTCTGCTCCAGCATGGCGGGAATGCCCAGAGCAATGAGCCCCCAGGGACCTGATGGGTCAATGGCGGCGAACCGCTCAAAGATGAACAGCGGCATATAGCTTGGATTGAGCGTCCAGAATTTTCCATGCTGGAAGCCGACGGGACCGGGCAAAAGCATGGGTCCAAAGCCGGGCATATCGGCTACTTCGTTTTTTGCGATCAGGACCATCATTTGCTGGCCCATGCGGGTATAGTAGGGAGACTTCCACAGACGGCCGGCCTCGATGAGCGAGTAGGCCATCCAGACGTCGGCATCAGAGGCGGAGTTGGGATCGAGGGTCTTCCACTCGCCGTCCTTGTCCCTGCCCCATAACCAGGCCGGCAGGTGGGTTTGCAGATCGCCGCTGGCCAGATTGTCCTGGGTCCACTTCAGCAGGCGGTCGAAGACGACGCGATCGTTGGCAGCCAAGGCAAAGAACAGGCCATAGGCCTCGCCTTCCGAGGTGGTGCGGGCGCCGCCCTGGGGATCGATCACCCGGCCCTGCACATCAATAAAGCTCTTGGAATAGGAGTCCCAAAGCGCCCACGGACCCTGCTTGCAGCCTCCGGTTGACGAAAGCAGCAAGAGAAATCCAATCAGCCACCAACGTTTCCCCAGCCGGGATGTCCGAAGGCACATGGCGCCAGTTCTCCAATACGGGGTCGAGGCGGCTGACGAAAAGGATGCAGCCGGAAAAGAATCGTTCAGGATAGTTCTCTATTCATCCATCATCTTCAAGCGGGCCCTGGCTTTGTTGCGCAACCACTGCCTTGTCCAGATGGCAAGCAAAAAGGCGAGAAGGATGACCACAACCGCGGCCAGCCAGGGAACTTCAGCAAACCACATACTTATCCGCGTCCACCACGGCAGCACGCCTACATGATAGACCTCTGAGCCGATGCGGAACGACTGGAAGTGGGCGCCATGCAGAACTGCAACCGAGCCGGAGATGTCGCTGGACTGCTGCACCTGCATAAACGTGTCCATGAAAGGCGTAAAGACGTTGGCGTCCTTGAGGTGGATGGCCACGATGCTGCGGTCGCCGCCCACGTCATAGGGAGATTTGATTCCCTCGATGACCACGTCGGGCTGGCCGGCGGCGGTCAGGTCGCCGGATTCGGTGTGCTCGTTCGATTCGAGCTTCCACCAAGCGTGATGCAGCAGCGGAACAAAGAAGCCCTCAGTATCGTGCACCTGGATCTGGCCGCTGCGCATGGCGACAAGAAGATGGTTGGACAGCTTGTCAAATGCCGGCTGATCGTCGCCCGAGCCAATGATCATCAAGTCGTTTTTGGCGCCATTCTGTGCGGCCTCAGGACCGGCCACGGTGACGCGCAGAGCCGGGAAGCCGGTCTGGCGGCTAAAGTGGCCCATCAACGTGACAAAGGTTTCGATCTCCGCCTCGGTGGGGGTGGGGGGCAGCACTACCGTGGTTTCGCTCAAATCGGCCATGCGCGTGAACGGGAAGCCCGCGTTGGCGAACAGCTCCAGGTTGGGCATGGGCGCGTAGTGCGGATAGCCGCTCAGGTCCAGGTAGGAATCGCGCAGGACAGAGGCCTGCATATTGATGGGCGTAGTGTCCTGGCAGCCGCCCTTCTTGAGCAACTGGAAGGTGAAATCGAAGGAGAGCGAGTTGGAGAACGGGCGCAGATTGACCACAGGAACCGGCTCGTCCACCTGCATTCTCTTCGACGCTTCCTGGCCGGGAATAAGCGGAATTGATCCCAGGAACGCGTTGTTGACGCGCATCTGCGCGCTGGAGATGGGGCCGATGGGAATCGAGTTGTAACGGTAAACCAGCCTGAGAACTGCGTTGGGTTCTCTGGCGGTGTAATAGATATCCGGCGGGATGCGGAAATAAACGCTCAACGGAGCGGTGCCGTCGCCCTGCAATTGCTCGGCTGTGGCGTAATCCCACAACGCGATGCGCTGGTCGGTGCGCGCCCAGCGAGGGGCGCCATCGGGCTTCTGCTTGTTGGGCAGACGGAGGCTGTCGATGCTGGCCTGCGCTCCGGCCAGCATTTCACTATGCAAGGCCACGGCCTGGGCCGCAATCAATACCTGGTTCGAGTCTCCGCCGGCAATGATCAGGATCTTGCTATATGGATCGACGGGGTTGGTGCGCATGGCCACGGTGGGCGAGGTGACATCGGGCAGATTCAGGCCCGGCGGCAAATTGCCTGCGCTATCGGAGATGACGATCGCATTGCCCTGCGGTATGGGTCCGATGTGAACCGGAAAACGCACCGGCCGGTTCTCGGAGAGCATGCCGAAGTAGCTGGTGACCACGCCGGCGGCCTGAATGGCTTTGTACGAGGGCGCGGAGGCAAAGACCACGGGAATGCTGAGCGGTTGAATGACGGCCGGGTCAAGAAACGGCATGGGCAACTGCTTTACATCGTCGGCCAGGGGAAGCAGATCGCCGTGAATGTCTAGAAATGTGGTGCGGTGCACGCGAGCCCATAGCGTAGTATTGGCCGGGTCCTCACAGACCATCGTGTAGTGGCCGATGAATTCGATGGTGAGCGTATTGTTGTGCACCAGCAGGTCAGCGGGAATGGTGAAATCCCCCTCCGCATCCTTGCTGTCAGAGCCGCCGTTCTGCCCCGGCGTGGGCTGGACCGTGGCGAAGAGCGTTCCATTCATCATCAGCTTGAGATGCGAGAGCTGCGGCAACAGGCTGGGAGAAAAAGCATAGTAAATGTGAATTCTGGCGTTGCGGACCACGTGCGTCTGCGGCAGCGTGAAGTAGATGTCGTGCCTGCTGTCGATGCCGTGCAGTTCGATTTGCGGCGAGCCGGCATCGTTCAGGGTAAACGAGTCGCGAAACTGTCCCTGGGGAACGGGGGCGGTCTTGTCGATGGCGACAGTATCGAGCGCTCCGGCAAATCCCTGCACCTGCCCGTGGAGGTTCATCGCGCCGCCGAAGAGAACGGCAGCCAGCGCCAGGATGCCCGCGGAACTGGTTATGGAGAGAGTACTGGCTTTGGCGGACCTTGATTGCCTGCCGCCGGACATGCTGCGGAAGGCCGAAATCAGGCCGTGGAAGGATATCTGAAAGATGCGCCCGAGGCTGCGCAACACGTTATCACTTTCGCGGGACTCACCCCAGCCCAGCCAGGAGTCCGCTCGGGAATATAGCACCATGGTTAGCACTTCCTGTTCAGCAATTGTTAATTCATCAAAGCACACCCGCAACACGGAACCTTCAGAGGAGACCACGGTGGCGGGAAGTTCGGTGGCCGGAGCGGGATGCGGGAAGGCAAGCATTACCCGGGTATCCGGCATCAAATCCACTTCTTCCGCAAACCGGATACTGGTGCCGCCCGACGACATATCGATGGTTTCGCCGCTGATCGGGCGCACATCCGGCAACCTGGTCTCGGCCGAGGTGAGGGCGTCATAAGTCTCAGCGGTGATCGGCCTTCCGCCCGGCAGACGGACCATCACCGGCGTTACCACATTGATGCGGACGCTGGTGCGCAACTGCCTCATCTCACGCGCCACCGCAATGCAAACGCCAATAATGACGACATTGAAAGCGCACCACAGCACGTTCATCAGCACCGTGCCCGGACGATCGCGATCCCAGATGAAGAAGCGCGGAATGGCCACCAGCAGCCCGGCCAGGTTGAGCACCAGCAGGATGATAAACGGCTGCGCGATTTTGGCGTCAAAAAATGTTTGCCGAACTACGCCGCCCTTGCTGGTCACGTTGAACTTGCCCAGCTTGGGACTGATCATCGCCATCATGGTGGGCAGCAGAATATAGGGCGAGAGCACGGTCTCGTAAATTTCATTCCAGAAGGAGTGCCGATGCTCGCCCTGAATACGGGAGTTGGTGACGTTGGAAAGCACAAGGTGGGGCAGCGCGTAGGCCAGGATGGCCGCCCAATAGCCGGGAATGTTGGTGTGATTCAGAAGCAGATAGATCAACGGAGCACTGAGGAAGATGAGCCGCGGAACCGCGTAGAGAAAGTGCGCCATGGCGTTGAAGTAGCATAGGCGCTGGGGAAACTTGAGGCCCGGCGCGAAGAGCGGATTCTCAGTGCGCAGAATCTGCACCATGCCCCTGGCCCAGCGAATGCGCTGGCCTACGTGTGCCGAGAGACGCTCCGTGGCCAGGCCTGCCGCCTGGGGAATGTTGATGTAGGCAGTGCCCCAGCCTTCCATCTGCATGCGCAGCGAAGTGTGCGCATCCTCGGTGACCGTCTCCACGGCGATGCCGCCGATCTCGTCCAGAGCGGTGCGGCGCAGCACGGCGCAGGAGCCGCAAAAATAAGTCGAGTTCCAGAAATCGTTGCCGTCCTGCACAATTCCATAAAACAGCTCGCCCTCGTTGGGAGTGACGCGGAACTGTCCCAGGTTGCGCTCAAACGGATCGGGCGAATAGAAATGGTGGGGCGTCTGCAGCATGGCCAGCTTGGGATCGCGCATCATCCAGCCCATGGTCATCTGCAAAAAGCTGCGCGTGGGCACGTGGTCGCAGTCGAAGATGACCACGTAGGGCGACTTCATGCTCTTGAGCGCGGTGTTGATGTTGCCCGCCTTGGCATGCTTGTTGTCAGGCCGGATCTTGTAGCCGATATCGGCTTCGAAGGCGAACTGTTCAAACTCCTTGCGCCGGCCGTCGTCGAGAATGTAGACGTGCAGCTTGTCGGAGGGCCAGTCCATGTTGAGCGCGCCCAGCGCGGTGTAGCGCACCATGTCCAGCGGCTCGTTGTAGGTGGGAATCAGGACGTCGATGTGCGGCCATTCTTCCGGCGAGTCGGGCAGCGCCACCGGAGCGCGCCGCAGCGGCCAGATGGTCTGAAAGTATCCCAGGAAGAGAATGACGAACGCGTAGATCTCAGCCATCAGCAGGCTGACGATGAAGAATGCGTCCAGTGCGCCCCAGTGATTGGCCGGATCCTGAAAAAAACGGATCACCTGCTCGATGCGCCAGTATCCGTATCGGAAGGTGCAGAACAGCGACATCATCAACAGGCAGAGCGTGATGAGGTAGGAGTCAGAGGAGCGCGCCAGGGCCAGGGAGATCATCAGGGTCAGCAGACCCAGAACCGCCTGCTGCGGCCAGGTAAGAGGCAGCACAGCCAGAAAATAGAAGACGATCGCCGCAGCGAGCAGGAAGAGCAGGCGCAGAAACCTGGTAAAAACATTTTCCCCGGCGCCAATATCCTGCCAAAGGCCTGTTGCCGTCATCGCTCACTCCAGCGCACGCCGCGATAGCTTGAGCTCGCGGGAGCAGAAAGGCCCTTCACCCACCCCGCAAGGCTGCCGAAATCCTCAGCCACGGTCGAGTTGGGCGCATAATCCATCACCGTCATGCCCTCGGCCAGCGCCTCGCTTACGGCGGGAGCGCGGCGCAGTGAAAACGGAAGCAGGCGGTCGCCCAACTGCTCGCGCATTACCTCGCGTACATCAAGATGCAGGGGAAGTGACGGATCGAATTGGTTGAGCACGTAGTAAGGCAGTGCCGGCTTAACACCGGGGCTGCCGTTGTGCTGGAAGAAGGCGTCGATGGAGCTGACGCTGACCACGGAGTTCATATCCGGAATCACAGGCACCAGAATCAGAGGGGAAAGTTTCATGACCCGCCGCGTGGTTGCGCCTGAAGCGGTTGCCAGATCGACGATCACGCGGCTGACGCCACGGGAATATTTGCCGATCTCGGCGATAAGGGGCTCCTGGCCCGCAGTCTCTAGGCCCAGGGATTCAGGATCGATGGTTACCATTTGAATGGGCGCATCTCCGCTCGAGCCTGGAGGGCTGAAGGTTCTCAACTGGCCGGGGCGCTGATCGCGAGCGCCAAAGTAAAAAGGCAGTAGTCCGAAGGCCGCGGTATCGACGAGCAATACCCGTTCCCCGCGAGCCGATAGAGCGCGGCCCAGCGTGGCTACCAGGCTGGTCTTGCCCACTCCGCCGGCCAGCGAAAAAATAGCCATCGCCGGAGCGCGCGCGGGAGTCGGAGCGGGAGCAGCTTCAACGGGCGCCTGGACTCCATCGAAAACACTTCTCAATGCAAACCAGCGCGAGGCCATGCGATCCCGCGATCCCTGCAATGTGTCTTCAGGAACCTGCGGCAAAGAAGCATGAGACGCCGGCTGGCTTTGAGGTTCCGCACGGCGCTCTTGCGTCAGCCATGCCGGACGGCTGCCGGTCTCTCGCGAGCTGCCGGTCTCGCGCGAATCGGGTTGACCCCACTGGAAGCGCGGCGTCATCTGGCTCTCGTCGTACACCGGCGCATATTGCGGCTGACTCTGCGCCGGTCGCGATGGTATAGAGCCGGGATAATCGAACGGCTGCGACTGGGGCGGATAAAACGGCGAGGCTGCCGGCGCAGGGTTTTGAGCTGCTGGAGCGGGAGCAGGAGCGGAGAAATAATCCGGCCGCGGCTGCTGCCAGGCGCGTTGTTGTGCTGCCTGTTCCGCGGCTTGTTGTGCCGACTGCTGTGCTGCTTGTTGCGCGGCAAGTTGCGCTGCCTGTTCCGCGGCTTGCTGTGCGGCTCGCTCCGCGGCAATTTGTGCGGCCTGCTGTGCGGCTAGTTCAGCCTGCCACGCGGCTTGCTGTGCCGCCTGCTGCGCCGCCTGCTGCGCCGCCAATTGTTCGGCTTGTTGGGCGGCCAGTTGCGCCGCCAGTTGCGCCGCTGCCTGCTGTGCGGCCTGTTGTGCGGCTTGCTGCACGGCTAACTCTTGTTGACGCGCTGCCGCTTGCCTGGCCAATTCCGCCGCGCGCTCTGCCTCTGCTGCACGCGCGGTCTCTGCGGCGCGAGCCGCTTCAGCCGCACGAGATGCTTCCGCCGCGCGAGCGGCTTCCGCTGCCATTGCCGCATCGGCCTCTTCACGAACCCGGCGGCGATCCGCGTCAATGGCATCCTGCACACGCTGCCGCGCCTTCTCCCTGGTCTGCGCGCGCGAAGCCGAGAAATCCCGGTACTTGGCGCCATGCAGATTGGCCCAGGAATAAAGCGTCGCCACATCTTCCGGCGTTTCGTATTGATCACCCAGCGTATTGCGATCTGCCATTTGACCCCTTTGACCGTCCGCTACTTGAACCCTCTATGCATCCTCTAACGGGATCTTTTTTTTCTGCAATATCCGCCCCTGCCTCTTCATCCGGAATCCGTAAAATGCCGGACCGGACGTATGCCGGCGGAAAGTCTTCACATGCGAAATCCTATGCGCAACACTGTTGTCAGAACAATAACACTTGAACAGTTACCTTCCTACCACTTTCTTGCCATTCTGAAGGCATAAATCGCTTCATTTTCATTGTTATACGGAACATTGCAACTAAGGTAATCTAATTCTCAAAAGTGCTGGTTACTATAGTGCTCACTGGAACGAGTATCGATGTGGGATGCACTCGGACGCAGTCAAAAAAATAGATTTCTTGCTGCGATTCGGAAACCGGAAAAACGGCCTCGCGCCTCCGAAAGCTACCCCGTTTTGACGGCCTGCGTCCTGCCGTCAGATCCTCCGGCGCAGTACCCGGTGAAGCGGCAAATCTGTCCCTGTGTTAGTTTTGAAAGAGCGGCCTTGAACGAGCTCGTAGCTCAGTAGGTAGAGCAACGCCCTTTTAAGGCGTGGGTCCTGGGTTCGAGCCCCAGCGAGCTCACCACCCACCCGGCCGCGGACTCTTTCAGTGGTTAGTGGTTAGTGGTTAGTGGTTAGTGATCAGTAAACCGTAAGCCATCTCTATCTCAGCGAACGGTCTACTATTCCCTATTCCCTATCCCCTATTCCCTAGTCCCTTAGTCCCTGTTCCATGGACCTCTACCAGAAAATCCGCACCCTCCCCGCCCAGCCCGGCGTTTACCTCTACAAAAACGCCGAGGGCGTGGTTATCTATGTGGGCAAGGCCAAAAACCTGCGCTCTCGCGTGCGGTCTTATCTTCTGGAAGCAGCCCAGGCCGACGCCAAAACCGGCTCTCTCATGCGCGAGGCCGTCGATCTGGACTACATTCTCGTCGCCAACGAGTCTGAGGCGCTGGCGCTTGAAACCAACCTCATCAAGCAGCGCAAGCCGCGCTTCAATATCCTGCTCAAGGACGACAAGAGCTATCCCTACATCAAGCTCACCATGCGCGACCGCTTTCCCAAGGTCTTCGTCACCCGCCGCCTGCTGAAGGACGGCGCTGCTTACTACGGCCCCTATTTTCCCGGAAGCCTGGCCTGGCGCATCGTCGAGCTCATCCATCGCAGCTTTCTCATTCCCAGTTGCAAGGTCGATCTCTCCCGCTACCATCCCCGCGCCTGCCTTCAGTACTTCATTCACCGCTGCCTCGGCCCCTGCGTCGAGGATCTGACCACGCCGGAGATTTACTCGAACGCCGTCCGCGACGCGCAGCTCTTCCTTGAAGGCAAGCACGCAGAACTGGAGCGGACGCTCACTGCGCGCATGAAGGCCGCAGCCGAGACCGAGCAGTTCGAAGCCGCAGCACGCCTGCGCGACCAGCTCTCCACCGTTCATCAGCTCCAGGAGAAGCAGCGCATCGCCACCGCCGAGCAGGACGACGAAGCCGACGTCTTCGGCTATCACTACGAAGGCGGCTCGCTGGCAGTCAACCTCTTCCACGTTCGCGCCGGAAAAATCGTCGACCGCCGCGAGTTTTTCTGGGAAGATTTGCCGGATTTGCTCGAACCCGCCAAAGAGGAGCAGCCTGCCACACCACAACTGCCGGGTGCCACAGGTCCGGATTCTCGGACCTGGGATTCCACTACTGCTCGCCGCGAGACAGATGTTTTGACTCGCCGCGAGACAGGCGTTTTGAAAGGGCACGGCTTTAGCCGTACCACAATCGACCCACAAAAATCTGGGGCTTTAGCCCCTGAGGGAACTCCCAGTTCTGAGCAACCCTTCCACGCCGCCCCAGTCTTCAGCGCCCTCCTCAAGCAGCTTTACATCGACCAGCAATACGTCCCCCGCACCATCCTCGTCCCTGTCGACTTCGACGACCGCGAAACCCTGGCCGCCCTACTCACCGAGCGCACCGGCCATCGCATCGAGCTAGCCGTGCCGCAGCGCGGAGAAAAGCGTTCCCTCGTCGATCTAGCCGGCCAAAACGCCAAGCAGTCTTACACCCAGCGCTTCCGCGTCCTCGAGCCCTCGCGCAAAGCCATCCAGGAGGCGCTCGCCGACACCCTCATGCTTCCCGAGCTTCCCCGCCGCATCGAGTGCTTCGACATTTCCCACATCCAGGGCGCAGAAACCGTAGCCTCGCTGGTGGTTTGGGAAGACGGCAAGATGAACAAGCAGCTCTATCGCAAATTCAAGGTGATGACGGTCCTCGGCGTAGACGATTTCGCCTCCATGCGCGAGGTGGTCACGCGCCGCTACCGCCGACTGCTGGACCAAAACGCCAACGCCAACGCGGAAAACTCTACGACCGACCCGTCCTCTTTCGGCCTCGCACAAATTCCGGGTGCCCCAGGTCTCGATTCTGAGACCTGGGAAAGCACAAATGCGCGCCACGGAACACGAGTTTTGAAAGGGCACGACTTCAGTCGTGCCGTAAACGCCCCAAAACTGTCGCGGGCTTTAGCCCCTGAGGGAAATAACTCTCGCAAGAAAGAACCCACCACCATGCCCTCACTCATCCTCGTCGACGGCGGACTGGGCCAACTCCACGCCGCCGCCGAAGCCCTCGAATCCCTCGGCCTCACTTCGCAACCGCTAGCCTCCATCGCCAAGCGCGAAGAGGTCATCTACCTCCACGGCAACGAAGACGAGCCCATCGTCCTCGACCGCCGCTCCCCGGTCCTGCATCTCATCCAGCTAATCCGCGACGAGAGCCACCGCTTCGCCATCGGCTACCATCGCCAGCGCCGCGCCATGCGCGACCGAGACTCCGAGCTACTGAACATCCCCGGCGTAGGCCCGCAAACCCGCCAGCGCCTGCTCACCCACTTCGGCAGCCTCCGCGACGTGCAGCAAGCCACAGCCGAATCGCTAGCCGCCGTAGTCTCCCGCAAAACCGCTGAAAGCATCTGGCGGCATTTCCATGAGGCACAGCCCACACCCTGAGACATTTTCTCTCTGCATGAGTTGCGGCTTGCCAGAAGGGTGTTTCCCTAATCGTTTACCGTTTAGAGAGCGGGAGGAGGCATCGACATGATCTCGGCCGGGAAAAAGTCAGAGGTGGTCTGGGGTGACGGCAATTGGATATTCCTCGACATCGGCTTCTCTAGCAACGGGCGGACCTGCGGATATGCATCCGGTGATGAAGACCCACAAAACCTGACGTACGCGGATGCTCGCAAGGCAGTTATTGAAAAGCTTCGGGAGCAAAACGGTTTTATAAGTCTTGTTATCGAAGCTCCGCTCTCCGTATGCTTCGACTCCAAAGGGAACCCAAAAGGAAGGAGAATAGAAAGGCGCGGTTCGAAAACTCGTTATTGGTATTCAGGCCTTGGGTGCTCCGTATTGACGGCGGCAATGTATCTGATTCGTGACATTCAGAAAGAAACCGAAGGACTGCCTCATATCCGCGTTCGTCTTTTCGAGGGCTTCGTTTCATTCAAAGATGCCGGGACTGATCATGCAGAGGACGTCAGCGATCTCAGGAGAATAGTAAAAAACGCACTGCAACACCAGGACTCAATTTGCAGCTCGGAGGAACTGAAGTTCTGCGAAGACGACGATCTATACAGCGCATTTCGCGTTGCGGGTTTAGATTGCGGCGTCCCCGCTGTGATCATCGCCAAGCCGAGCACTTTAACCCACTTGAATATATCGCTTCCGTGAACTATAGTTAACACATGATTGAGGTCCGCCAGACCGACCTCTTCGCAAACTGGTTGCGCAAACTCCGCGACGAACAAGCCCGCGCTCGCATCCTGATTCGCATCCGTCGGCTATCGCTTGGCAACTTCGGAGACGTAAAGCCAGTTGGCGAAGGCGTAAGCGAATTGCGGATCGATTACGGGCCGGGTTACCGGGTTTACTTTCAACGAATCGGAAAACTGTTGGTGCTCCTTCTCATCGGAGGCAGCAAGAAAACACAGCAAGCGGATATTGCGAGAGCAAAGAAACTGGCAAAGGAGGCTCAAAATGGTTCTTAAAACCAAACTCTGGGACCCCGCCGAGTACCTGACCACACCTAGCCGCATCGCCGCCTATCTCGAAGCCGCCTTCGAAGACGGCGACCCCTCGCTGATTGCAGCCGCACTCGGCGATATAGCGCGCGCCATGGGAATGACTCAACTCGCCAGCCAGGCCGGAGTCACGCGCGAAGCCTTGTATAAAGCTCTTTCGCCCACCGGCGATCCCAGGCTCTCTACCTTCCTAGGCGTCATGAAGGCCCTCGGCATCAAACTCACTCCCCGCGCCGCCTAACTCCATTTGCAGATGATGAATGTCAACTTAGCTCCAGCATGGTTCTCAGCGGCCCGCTTTGTAACAAGGGCACGGCTTCAGCCGGGCCGCAAACGCAACAAAAGAAAGGGCGGGCTTTAGCCCCTGAGGGAATGTTTGCGCTTCACAATTACAGCTTTCGCATCAATCGCACCGATTGCCAGAGCTAAGTTGATATTCATTTGCAGATAATTACCTTCCCTTGGCGCACAATCTCAAATAGAGGTCAGTGTCAGTGCCAATATCGTGCGCCAAAACAAATCGAGCGGCTGGGTGCCCCATCTTCGCCGCGTTTTTGTTTTTGCGGCTAGAGTGGGATCTTTGCAGCAAAAGAACTGCAAACCAATGAAAAATTTAGCTTTAATCCCGAATCTGTCCGGCATGTGCCCGGTCCACCACCGAGCCTACCCACCCCCCGGGGGGTCCCTACTCCACTTATTCGCCTTTTTTGTGAGATAAATAATTGATTCTATTAGATAATGAGTGAAAGAAAACATGTCAAAAATTGTACGAATTTGTGCGTTTTTTGCTCATTTTTGTATCAAAAGCCCTTTTCTCGCGCAAGCACACGCGAACTCTCTTTCCGCAGCAAGCCAACCGCTAAGCTCTCCGCCGAGCCACTTCGTCATAAACAGCGGCATATTCCTTCGCCGGTCCGGCCCATCCATAATTCTGCGCCATTCCGTTGTGCATCAGCTTCGTCCAGGCCTTCTTATTCTGAAAAGCCTCCAGAGCGCGGTCGATTGCCGCCAAAAGAGCATCGGCGCTCAAGCCTTCAAATTTGAATCCCGTCCCTGTTCCCAGCTTCGGATTCCACTCCTCGACCGTATCGTCGAGGCCGCCGGTGGCGCGGACTACGGGCACCGTCCCGTACTTGAGCGAGTACATTTGATTCAGGCCGCAGGGTTCATAGCGCGAAGGCATGAGGAAGATATCGGCGCCGGCTTCGATCTTGTGGGCCATGGCTTCGTCGTAGCCGATCTCGACGGCTACCTGTCCAGGATTGCGGCTGGCCCAGTCGCGGAAGAATTTTTCATACTCCGGCTCGCCCGAACCCAGAGCCACCACGGCAACGTCCCGCTCCGTCAGCTTGCCTGCGATCTTCGCCAACAGGTCAAAGCCCTTTTGTGCCGCAAACCGCGAGACGATGCCGATGACCGGCGTCGAATGCATCATTTTGTCCAGTCCGAAGGAATGTAGCAGATCGGCGTTGCAGGCCTGCTTGCCGCTCAGATCATCCGGCGTGTAGTGCGTGGCCAGATACTTATCCGTCGCCGGGTCCCACAGCGCATAGTCCACGCCGTTCAAAATCCCGCGCAGATCCGCCGCGCGCTCGTGCAGCACGCCCTCCAGCTTTTCTCCGAACTCCGCCGTCTGAATCTCCTGGGCATATTTGCGGCTCACCGTGGTCAGCATGTCGGAGTAAACCACACCGCCTTTGAGAAAGTTGAAGTTATCGAACTGCTCCACCTTGTCCATGGTGAAGATCTCCCACGGAAACAGCAGCCGTTCCGTGGTCACAGGGGGAAACCAGCCTTGGTAGCCGGCGTTATGAATGGTCAGCACCACTCGCGCGGCGCTCAGCACCGTATCGGTTTTATAGGTCGTGCGCAGGTAAACCGGAATCAGCGCTGCCTGCCAATCGTGCACATGAAAAACATGGGGAACGCCCAGCAGCTTTGCAGCCTCAATCACGGCGCGGCAAAACAGGCCGAAGCGCTCCCAATTGTCGGGATAGTCGCCGGCTTTGGTTCCGTAAAGCCCTGGCCGGTCAAAGAACTCCGGGCAATCGACAAAGTAGTACCGCACACCGTTGCGCTTGCCTCCGTCCACGATGCCCACGAAGCGGTTCGAGTGCTCAAAAGGAATGGTGAGGGAGCGAACCGCGTACTTCCATTCGCCCACGATGTGCGGACGGACCGAGGCATAGAGGGGAAGGTAAACCGTAACCTCATGGCCCAGCCTGGCCAGCTCCGGGGGCAATGCGCCCACCGTATCGGCAAGCCCGCCGGTCTTGGCGAAGGGAACGCACTCCGAGGCGGCAAAGACTATATGCAAGAAGGAATCTCCCAGGTTCGGTTTGATTCGGCGAAAAAATTCAGTCCCGCCGCGATCAAAGGGCCAGTCTACTACGCTTGCTTTAAATGTGAATGAGCAGGCGCCATCCTCTACCATCAAAACAGAACATGCCGGCCAAGCCCAAGCTCGGACAGAACTTCCTTATCGATGCGCAGGCCGTCGAGCGCATTGCTGCCTCGCTGGGCGATCTCTCCGGCCACACGGTGGTCGAGATCGGCCCCGGAGCCGGCGCCATCACCGGAGCGCTGGCCGCCCGCGCCGCTCATGTGCTGGCCGTCGAGCTGGACAGCGGCCTTGCAGCGCATCTGCGCACGCAGTTTCCGGCCGATCGCGTTACCGTCCTCGAGCAGGATGTGCTCAACTTCGACTTCGCTGCAGCCTCCGCAGCTGCGGGCGAGCGGCTGGCCGTGGTGGGCAACCTGCCCTACGGCATCACCTCGCAGATTCTGCTCAAGCTGGCCGCCAGCCACGCGTCGCTGGACCGCGCCGTGCTCATGGTCCAGCGGGAGGTGGCCGATCGCATCACCGCCGGCCCCGGCTCACGCGACTATGGCCTGCTTTCAGTCACCGTGCAGATATACGGACCGGCGCAAAATCTCTTCACGCTGCCGCCGGAATCCTTTTCGCCGCCGCCCGACGTGCATTCGACCGTCTTCCGCTGGCGGTTTGCGCCGCGCTTCAGGGAACTCGGCCTTGATGAGGAGAGCTTTCTACCCTTCGTCCGCAAAGCCTTCGCTCAAAAACGCAAGACGCTGGCAAATAATCTTCGCGCTTCCGGCATTGCTCCCGCAGCCGTAACGGCCGCGCTGGCTCATGCGGGGATCGATTCCCAGGCCCGCGCTGAGGCCCTGACGGTGGAAGCATTCGCGGCACTCTGGCACAGCTTGAATGCAGAAAAGGCCGCTTCGACTAGTGAAGCGGCCCCTTCTTCAACGTCGGCCGATTAGCGGTGCGTTCCACTGCCTCCGCTACTGCCGCCGCCTCCGTGGTAGCCACCGCCGGAATACCCGCCGCCACCACCGCCCGAATATCCGCCGCCCGAATAACCATGGCTCACCGGCGCTGATGAATGCGGGCTGACTCCGCTGCCGGAACTCCTCTGTGCAGGCGAACTCGTCGTCCGGCTGCCGCTATTTCCTGACCCACTGCTGTAGCCGGACCCGCGGCTATTACCTGTCCCTCCGCTATAACCGGGCCCGGTTGATGTTGCCGGTGCCTGATTCGTGATGGTATAGCCCGACGAAGTATGCGTGATGAACGCCGACCCCACGCGGTCGTAGTACTGTGGCCGTGGGCTCAATGAATGCATAGCCTGCACCGTATACCCGGCAATCACAACAGGAGTGGATCGATCGCGCGGCGGCAATGCGGCAGGCCCGCTGGTGGGACGACGGTTCACAGCAACCAACCCCGTCGTTGTTCCGCCATTGCCGCTATTCCGGCTGGAGTAGGTGTTCCGGCGCGGAGGCTGCGGCGGATGATAGCCGGCAAACCCGGTGCCGATGTTGGGGCCGCCATAACGGCCATTCCTCCACCAGGGCGAACCGCCGCCCGCACCCGGAGCCCAGCCCCAGCCGAAGCTGTTGTAGTAGTTCCACGCGCCGCGCTGGAATGGCAGATAGCCCCACCCGTAACTCGAAACCCAAGTAGAACCAAACAGCGGCGTGGAGAGCCAGTAGCCGTTTCCGTAAGGATCCCAGTCCGGGCTGGAGGCATCGTAGGGCGACCAGATGGCGCCCTGGTCCGGTACGTTATACCAACTGCCGTTTGCGTCCAGATCGTTCCAGGCGGGATTGCCGCTGTCGTCAAAGTCATTCTCCGCACCGGTGCGCGCAGAGGCTTCAGACGACAGCTCCTGGTCGCGATCGGCATTCCACGCATCCCATGAGTCCGGCTCGATGGATTCAGTCAGTTCGTAGCGGCTGGGGTCGGCGCTGCTCATGGTTACGCTCTCGCCGCCGTGCACGTCCAGGGCCAGCGCGCTGCCATGCTCCAAGTGTGCGTTGCCCGAGAAAACCGCAAGCGTGGCCTGTGGATTATCGAGATTGATGCGCAGGACAGTTGGACTGCCCGCCGTCACCACGCTGTCGCCGAAGCTTATCCGTATAGACCCGGCCTGGCCCGTACCCTGCAACTCAAAGTAGCCCAACCCGCCTTCCAGCTTGATCTCCGCATCTCTGGCGCCGCCCTGCCCGCGCAAGACCGTCAGCGCAAGAGAGCTGTTGGGCGAGAGCCGCGCTACGCTGCCGTCTTCAAATTGAATCTCGGCCCGGCCGTCATCCCCGGTCACCACTTCGTTTCCTTCGAAGAGCGGCATATTTGGCACCGCCTGATCGGCAACCACCTGCTTGTTAAACAAGAGCCGAACCTGCCCGTCCACGCTGCTCAGCCGCAACGCACGCGCCGGCGGCGCTGCATCATCCGCATGCAGAATCTGCGCCGAAGAAAAAGCTCCCAGAGTCAGAGCAACCAGCCACAGTAGTCCAGCGCTCAAACCTTTTCCAACCAAACTGCTGCGATTCAAAATGCATTTCATGGCGTTCTGTCTTCCCATAGCACCTGGCCCGGACGCAAATCGCCGATGCTGTATAGATACACTCTTTTTGACACTCTGGCGCTCGAAAAAGTCCCATCAAAACCGTGCCGGAAGTAAGTTTATTTCCCTTAGTCCCTGGTCCCTAGTCCCTGCTTTTCAATTCCCTGCCCTTGCAGTGTCAGCGTCTGCGCGGTATGGATATGGCAGATGGCGATAGCCAGCGCATCGGCTGCATCGGCGGGTTGCGGCGGCTCGGCCAACCCGAGTAGGCGCGCCACCATGAACTGGACCTGCTCTTTTTTCGCCAGTCCGTAGCCCACCACGCTGGATTTGATCTTCAGCGGCGCGTACTCAGCCACCGGCAGCCTCAGCGTGGCCGCCGCCAGCAGCGCCACGCCCCGCACCTGTCCCAGCTTGAGCGCCGACTTGGCGTTCACCGAGTAGAAAACTTCTTCGATGGCTACTGCGTCAGGATGCGAGCTTTCCATCTCCGCGATCAGCTCCCGGAAAACCTGCTCCAGCCGCTGCGAGGTAGAGAGCGTCTTCTTCAGACGGATCGCGCCCATCGCCTTCAGCACCAACCTCGGCTCCCGCCCGGTATCGCAAGACTCCACGACGCCGAAGCCCGTGATCTCAGTTCCGCAATCGACTCCAAAGACGCGCATCGGGTCCAAGTCTACCGCACGCGCGCATCTAAAGCACTGCAAACGCAACAACGGCCTGAGCATAACGCCCAGGCCGCTGCCGGTGGACTGTTGGGATTGGACTGGAGGCCTTCGCGCTTTCGCGAGTGCCAGAGCCGTTGGCGGAACTACCCTCCGCCGGGTCTTATCTGGGGCTGGGGCGCAAGGGCCTCAGGCCTCAGTCACCTCACGTAACGAACAACTGGAATAATCACTCTTCATCAGCTGGATCAACCTCCTTTCCCGTGTACCGCTAAATTAAACTCTTGGCCCCGGCGCGTCAAGGGGAGGATTTGTGGAGATCATTTCCGGCCGCCTTCCGTTCCCAACTCGGCACGCCCCGTTCCCAAATCCCATTCCCGTTTCAGCGTCGGCCCTGATCTCTGTCTCTTCACCAGCTATGTAGCCATTCTTCATCGCGGCCGATGCGCACCGGCGTGCGGAACAGCTCGCTTAATCTGGCTTCGGTCAGCAGTTTTTCCCGCGGGCCGTCGCCTACGATTCGGCCGCTTCGCATCAGGATCACGCGCTCGATCTCGGGCAGAATATCGCCCAGGTAGTGCGTCACCAGCACCAGCCCAGTTCCCTCCTGCGCCAGCCTGCGCAGGGTTTCGCGAAGCTCCCGTTGCGCCGCCAGGTCGAGCGCGTTCGATGGCTCGTCGAGTAGCAGTTGCCTGGGGCGATGCACCAGCGCACGTGCGATGAGAATACGGCGCTTTTCACCGGCAGACATTTCGCCCACCAAGCGGCTCGACAGGTGACTTGCCTCAATGCGCTCCAAAGCCTCGACGGCGCGCTCACGCATCTCCGCGGTCACGTGGAGATTGGGCCACAATGTAGAGGCTGAGAAGAAGCCCGCAATCACGGCATCGAGGCCGGTGGTGACGGCGGTTCGCTCACCCGGCAGCTCCGCGCCCACCACCCCGAAGTGCTTGCGCAACTCGGTCAGGTCCCATCGCTCGCGCCCGAAGATGCGCACCACCATTCCCGGCCCGACGATGGGATAGATCTGGCAGGTCATGGCCAGAATCAGCGTCGACTTGCCGCATCCATTCGGTCCCAGAATCGCCACATGCTCCCCGGCGCGAATGTGCAGGTTCACGTCGTGCAGCACCACCCGATCGCCGCGCGCCACATTTACCGCGCACAGTTCAAGAAACTCGCTTTTCTCCGCCGGCTCCGCCGCGTCCGATCCGCTCTCTGTCATTCCACCCCTCACCTGCTAGATTAAATGGGTTGATTCCCAAACGAGACATGAGCGACTCCTCCCAATTTTTTCTCCCTCTCGGCTTTCGCTTTGGCGCCGCAAAAGCGGGGCTCAAGAAGAGCGGCCGCACCGACTTTGCTCTCATAGTGGCCGATGCGCCGGCCAGCGCCGCCGCCGTCTTCACCGCCAATCGCGTTACCGCCGCGCCGTTGATTGTGGACAAGGAGCACCTCCGCGCTACTGGCGGAAAGGTTCGCGTAGCCGCCATCAACGCCGGCAACGCCAACTGCGCTGCCGGCCAGGCCGGTCTCGATGCCGCGCGCGCCACCTGCGCAGCCGTCGCAAAGATTTTTGCATGCCCGCCGGAGCAGGTCTTTCCTTCCTCCACCGGCATCATCGGCGTACCGCTGCCGGCTGAAAAAATTGCCGCGGTACTCCCCGATCTGGCCAAATCGCTCGAAGCAGATTCCGAGCATTTTCATCAGGCTGCGCAAGCCATCCTCACCACCGACACGGTGGAGAAAATCGCCTTCGCACGCATTGCAATCGGCGGCAAGGAAGTTCGCATCGCCGCCCTCGGCAAGGGTTCCGGGATGATTTTCCCGCAGCTCGTTCCCCACGCCACCATGCTGGTCTACGTGCTCACGGATGCCGCCGTCGAGCCCGCGATTCTTGACGGCTACCTGGAACGGGCAGTCGAGGTCAGCTTCAACCGCATCTCAGTGGACGGCGATACTTCCACAAACGATACCGTGCTATTGCTAGCCTCCGGAGCCAGCGGCGCGGTCGTCGGCGCGGAGAATGCAGAATTCGCCGCCGCACTGAACCAGGTATGCACCTCGCTGGCGCGACAGATTGTGGCCGACGGCGAGGGGATCAGTCATGTAGTGGAGCTGCACATTGAAGGAGCGGCTACCGACGCCGACGCGTTCAAGATAGCCAAAGCGATTGCGCACTCGCCGCTGGTCAAGACCGCCTGGGCTGGCAGCGATCCTAACTGGGGACGACTCATCGCCGCTGTCGGCTACTCCGGCGCTCAGGTCGATCCAGACCGCATCGACATCAGCTTTGGCGAACTGCCTATCTGCCGCAATGGAGGGCGCGCCGCCGAGTTCGACGAGGCCGCCGCGCACGATTATATTAAGCAGCGCGATTTTTCCGTCAGCATTCAGCTTCATCAGGGCTCAGGTTCATGCATCTTCTGGACTACAGACCTGACCGTCGAATACATCCACATCAACGCCGACTATTCCAGCTAAAGTAGAATACGGTTCACTGGCTAACAGCAAGCCGGTCGATATCTACGCTGCCATTTCCTGCGTACCTGAACTCGATGGAGTTATCGCCCTTGTTCAGATCCACGGAAATCTTCGCGGACCCATAACCGGACCTCGGCAGCTTAAATTCCATCATGGGCCCTTTATTTACCCGCAGTTCCACAGTCTTGCCTTCATAAATGCTGTTGACGTAACTAAGGGATATCCAATACTTACCTGATTGCGGCACGTCAATGTGCGTAAATGCAAGATAGCTTACTGAGTAGCCAGGATCGGAGCCGTGCAATGAAACCGCATAACCTCGGCTGCAATCGGGGCAAACAATCAGCTCCGCATTTCCTATACGAATGTTCCCCGGCCATTCGGCTTCGTAAGCCGCGCCTTTGGCCCAGTCGAATTCTCCACTGACTTTCAGCAGAACGGAACCGTGCGCAGGAAGCCGCGTTGAATAGCCGCTCGGAAATGTACCCAGATCCTTGTGCGCCCATAGATCGCGCACGGCCGCATTGCCGTTCAGCCCCAGATCGCTCCATTGAACCGCGGCATCCGCAGGCGCGGCGTTCAGATTCAGCAGCATCACTGCGTCTACGCCGCTGCCGATGCTGCCCAGCGGCTTCGCCCACACTTCGACGCCTTGAGCATATTCCTTGACCTTCTCCGCTCCTGCCCCTAATGGGTCCTGATCGATGGCGATGGCTTCAGCGTTGGTATAGATCGCGCGATCCGCTTCACTCATCGTGGCGAGATCGTTGCCGGCCCACAGCGGCGCGGCGGAGATCACCCACATGGAAAAATGACTCTGCGCTTCGGTCGGCGTCAGTCCCTGGTTTCCTACCTCGATCATGTCTGGATCGTTCCAACTGTTGGGAGCGCTGAAGGTTGCGTGGGCTGCATTGGACTCAAAGTTCTTCACCACGCTTGCCCATTCCACATGGTTTTTCGTGTTGCTGATATCGTCGTCTGTCCTCCATAACTGGGCTTTGCCCTGTGCCCAGGTCCACGGCCTTTCGCTGCCCTGGGAGCAGATATAGAAGACCATCGGACGGCCGGTCTTCTGGATTGCGGCGGCCATGCGCTCATAGATTGAACGCCCGGTTACTCCCAGGGGACGATTACAGTAATCCATCTCAACGAAATCCATGCCCCATGCGGCAAAGGTTGCGGCATCCTGTTCTTCGTGCTGATAACTGCCTTGATAGGGTGGCCCTGCGCAGGTATTGACGCCAATATCGGTATAAGTGCCGGCCTTCAGTCCACGCGAATGAACGTAATCGACCAGCGCTTTCATTCCATGCGGAAACCGATTTGCGTCCACGATCAGCGAGCCATCGGCGTTGCGTCCCTGAGTGAGGCACTCCTGGATGAGTACATAGCGGTAGCCGAGATCGCGCATGCCGCTGGATACCAGAGCGTCGGCCTGATCGCGGATGGATTGGTCATTGTAGTCGCAGAAGTAATGGTTCCAGCTTGCCCAGCCCATCGGCGGCGTGGGAGCCAGGCCCGGCTGGGAAACTACCGCAGCTTGAGAGAAAGCCTGCTGGCAGAAGGCGACCAGGACGAGGAGCAACGCAAAGGCTACGAATGGGTAGGAATGTGCTCTATTTTTCATACGGTCCATCATATTCTGAGTACCGGCTTGTTGTTTTCCCAGGTCTTAAAAGCGAGAGCCACCTCGACAGGTTGCGTGTATTACTATCCCAGATCTCAAAAGCGAGACCTGGGGCAACCGCTTTTTGGAACCCGGTAAATGTTACGTCCGGGTTATGCTAAGGTTCAAACCGTGAAAGATGGGAAAGAGGATCGGGCGAGTACGGTGAAGGCGACGAAGAATGGACGGCGGCTGTTGCCGGGGCTCAAGGTGGGCGATGGGTTTATGCGGCATCCCTTCGACCTGGAGTTCGGAACCAGGACGAGTGGGCTGATTGCCGGGCGGCACCTGAAGAGCGGGCACCGGAATGACCGGAATAGTACGGCTTATTACGCGGTTGCGCCTTCGGTGATGCAGGGACTGGTGGTGCGCTGGCGGCGCAGCAGGCCAGTCGCTCCCATCGACGAATTTACATTTGTGGATCTGGGCGCGGGAATGGGACGGGCGATGCTGCTGGCCTCTGAGTACCCGTTTCGCTCAGTGGTGGGAGTGGAGCTGAATCCCACTCTGGCGCGGATTGCACGCAAGAACGCGGCGCTGTGGCGGCCGGCAGGGTGCGCGCTGGCTCCAATGCGCGTGGTTTGCAGGGATGCGGTGGAGTTCGAGTTTCCTGAGGGGCCGTGCGTGGCCTTTCTCTTCAATCCTTTCAACGCGCAGGTGATGCGGCGGCTGCTGGGCTCGCTGGCGAAGGGCTTTGCGGAACGGCCGGGGCAACTGGACATTCTTTATGCGAATAACGAACAGGAGAAGGTGCTGGAGCGGCAGGCGGGATTTGCACGGCTGTTCAAAGGACAGGTGAGCCGGTCGCGGGCGGATGCGATTGCGGATCACAGGATTCTGGCCAATCAGCCTGAGGGGGAGTATGCTTCGTCGAATTGGGAAGACTGCTCGGTTTGGCGGTGGGTTGGATAAAGACAGGGATTAGGGATTAGGGAATAGGGAATAGGGAATAGATTTTCGGGAGCACGACTTTGACGGAATCGCGTCTGATTTTGGGATTGGGCGAACTGTTGTGGGATGTGTTGCCGGAGGGGCAGCGGCTGGGCGGTGCGCCGGCAAACTTCGCCGTGATGGCGGGGCAGTTGGGCAATCATGCTGCTCTGCTCAGCCGCATCGGGCGCGACGATCCGGGGCGGACAGCGTTGGATAGGCTGGACCCTCTGCCGGTAGATGCGAGCCAGCTGCAGGTGGACGCGGTGCACGAGACAGGGCGGGTGACGGTCTACTTTGAGGGCGAACAGCCGCGCTTTACCATTCACCAGCCGGCGGCGTGGGATTTTCTGGAGCTTTCGGACGAATGGGTAAAACTAGCCGAGCGGGCGGACGCGCTCTGCTTTGGGTCGCTTGCGCAGCGCTGCCGGGAGTCCCGGCAGACAATACAGACGCTGGTGGCGCAGAGCTCGTCGGATTGCATTCGGGTCTTCGACGTGAATCTGCGGCCTCCGTTTTACTCCGGCGAGGTGATTCAGGAGTCGCTGGAACTGGCAACGGTGGTGAAGATGAACGACTCTGAGGTGCCGCTGGTGCTGGGGTTGATGGGGCTGCCGGTCAGTGAAGGAGTGGCGGAGGAGGCGTTGCGTCTGGATGCGGAGCGGCTGCTGGACGAGTTTCCCTCGCTGGGAATGGTGGCTGTGACGCGTGGAGCGAATGGGAGCCTGCTGGTGACGCGCGATAAATGGCACGCGCATTCTGGGATTCAAGTGAAGGTGGCCGATTCGATCGGTGCGGGAGACGCGTTTACGGCGGCGCTGACGCATTCCATGCTGCGCGGGGCGGACCTGGCTACGCTGAACGAGGCTGGGAATCGATGGGGCGCGTGGGTGGCTTCGCAAACTGGCGCGATGCCTGCGATGCCGGACGATGTGAGGGATTCGATTGCGGGAGAGATCGAGAGTGAGACGGCAAGCTAGCAAGTCAGCGGGACAGCGGGTCAGCAGAGTTTGCGCAATGAAGGCAAGCAATCAATTAGAGTGGGATTACTGTGATTGTTAACTTGGCCAGGCGCGCACACGATCATAACTGGGAATTGGACCCCATTACGCGCTCTCTGCTCGATACGGATTTCTATAAGCTGCTGATGTTGCAGTTTATCTGGAAGCGCTTTCCTGCCGTCCATGCATCGTTTACGCTGCTCAATCGCACGGCATCAGTGCGGCTGGGCGAGATTGTGAGCGTAGATCAATTGCGCGAGCAACTGGAAGCGACGAGAAAATTGCGCTTCCACAAGTCCGAGCTGATCTGGCTGGCAGGAAATTCGTTCTATGGAAAGCGGGGCATTTTTGAGCCGGCATTTCTGGAATGGCTGGAGCGGGATTTCCGGCTCTCGGATTACGATTTGTCGGTTCGGGATGGGCAACTGTCGCTCAGCTTTCACGGTCTCTGGGCCGAAACGACAATGTGGGAGATTTATGCGCTTTCGGCCATCGACGAGCTGAAGACGCGCGCCAGCCTGAAGCGGCTAAGCGAGTTCGAGCTGGACATTTTGTACGCGCGGGCCAAGACTCGGCTGTGGGAAAAGATGGAGCGGCTGCGCGGAGTTCCCAGGCTGAACTTAAGCGACTTCGGGACAAGACGCAGGCACAGCTTTCTGTGGCATGAGTATGTAGTGAAGGCCATGAGCGACGTGCTGGGTGCAAGCTTTGTGGGCAGCTCGAATACTTACTTGGCCTATAAGCACGATCTGGAGGCGATCGGCACCAACGGCCACGAGCTGCCCATGGCGCTTGCGGCAATGTCCTCGAGCGATGAGGAGTTGCGTTCGGCGCAGTACCGGCTGCTGGAGTTGTGGCAACAGACCTACCAGGGCGAGCTGCTGATCCTGCTGCCGGATACTTTTGGGACCACGCAGTTCCTGGAGCACGCGCCGGAGTGGGTGGCGGACTGGACGGGCCAACGCATGGACAGCAAAGACCCCTACGTTGCCGGCGACGAATATATTGCGTGGCTGGAGAGGCGGGGACGCGACCCGCGCGAGAAGCGGCTCATCGCCTCCGACGCGCTCGATGTTCAGGAGATTCTCGGCCTCCATGCCTACTTTGGCGGAACGCTGCTGAACGGGGCGAAGTCCAAGGATTTCGAGCGGGCCAGCGACTTCACCGATCAGAGCAAATGGAAGCCGGGCCTTCGCATTCGATTCAGCGGGGGCTGGGGCACGTTTTTGACCAACGATTTTCGCAACTGCAATCCGCTGGGAGATGAGGGATTCAACCCGGTGAGTCTGGTGTGCAAGCTTACCGATGTAGAGGGCCGGCCGGCGGTGAAACTTTCTGACAATGACTCGAAGGCGCTGGGACCGACCGCCGAGGTGAAACGGTACCGGAGGATCTTTGGGACGGCGGGCGTGGCGGAGGCGCCGGTCACGGTCTGAGACCTGGCTCCGGACCCCAATTCCCCATCTGGGCAGCGGGCGGTTCACAGGGTGGGATGAATGGGGAATAAATGAGGCTGGATGGAGGGTGGGGCGCATCTTCTTGGCCAGAAATGACCCTGAACTGGTAGTTTTATTGAGAGGGATCACTTTCCCAAATGGCCTCAAATCCTTATTTTTCACTGACAGTTCTGTTCGTGGCGGCGATGGGCTTTGGGCTGGCACCTTTGGCGCTGGCGTGGCTGTGGGGAAAGGTCTTTTCGCCCCCCAAACCGAACGCGGTGAAGAATGCAATCTACGAGTGCGGGCTAGTTTCAAAGGGCGACGCCTGGATGCAGTTCCGCTCGGCCTATTATCTCTATGCCATTCTATTCCTGATCTTTGACGTGGAAGCGGTGTTTCTGCTGCCGTTCGCGGTAGCGTTTACCGGGCTGGGCGTGTCGGCTTGCCTGGCCATGTTGGTCTTTGTGCTGATGCTGATCGAGGGGCTGGCGTGGGCGTGGGCGAAGGGCGTGCTGACGTGGATCTAGAAGCAGCTTTCAGCTGTTAGCTCTTAGCCTTTAGCTTGTTTAATCGTGCAACTGGAGGCGGTTGAACAGAAGAGAAATGTTACGACGTAGGCAGGAGCGCGGCGAGGCTGGCCGGCAAGCAGGGGCAAAGCTAAGAGCTAAAAGCTAATAGCTAACTGGAGCGAACCGATGGCAGTCGAAGAAGGTTTGAAGATCGAACTCGGCAAGCAGGGCGTCTTCGTCACGACCATCGAGGAGCTCTACAACTGGGGGCGGCGGAGCTCAATCTGGCCCATGCAGTTTGGACTTGCTTGCTGCGCGATCGAGATGATCGCGACGACGATGGCACGTTACGATCTGGCGCGCTTCGGTGCGGAAGTCTTCAGGCCGTCGCCTCGGCAGGCTGACCTGATGATCATCTCCGGCACTGTGACCAAGAAGATGGCTCCGCAGGTGGTGCGGCTCTATAACCAGATGGCGGAGCCGAAGTATGTGATTGCGATGGGGGCCTGCGCCATCTCCGGAGGGCCGTTCAAACAGGGATACAACGTACTGAAGGGAATCGATCGCTATATTCCCGTGGACGTGCATATTCCCGGTTGCCCGCCGCGGCCGGAGGCTCTGCTGCATGCGTTTATGACGCTGCAGAAAAAGATCGATGCGCAACCTTTGACCGGAGAGGGTCGTCCGCGATTCCTGGATGCGCAGGCGCAGGGCGAGTTTCCGGTGCCGGAGTTTGGAGAGCACGATCTGGAGCCTTCGTCGAACAAGGGCGTGTGGCCGGTGCCGGTGGTGATAAGTGCAGGGACTAAGGGACTAAGGGACTAGGGACTAGGGACTCGGAAATGATGACGGCTGAAGGAATCAAGATGATGATCGATGCTGCCCTGCCGGGCTCGGGGGTGGAGATTGTAACCAACCCTAGCGTAAGCGGGCAGCACTCGCTGCGTCTCGACCCGAGCCATGCGGTCGCGGTGGCAAAATTTCTGCGCGACGACGAGGGACTATCGCTCGATTTTCTTTCGAATGCTACCGGTGTGGACTGGCCGGATAAGGAAATTACTGAAAAAGTGAAAGTGAAGCGGCCGGTCACAAAGACTGTGGACGGCGTGGAGCAGACCGCTGAGGAAACAGTCGAGGAGACGCGCAAGCGCGTGGAACCGGGCTGCCTGGAAGCGGTATATCACCTGTACTCGGTGGCCAGGAAGCATGGGCCGGTGGTGATCCGGATGCGGACGGTGAACCGGACCGACCAGGTGGAACTGCCGTCGCTGACTTCTGTTTGGCGTTCGGCGGAGTTTCAGGAGCGGGAGATTTTTGACCTCTATGGGATTGTCTTCAAGGGGCATCCTGACCTGCGGCGGCTGCTGATGTGGGATGGGTTCAAAGACCACCCCATGCGGCGGGATTACGTGGACCCGGATGACTTTGAATATGAGCCGACGGCGCACGACGAAGTACTGAAGAGGGCGGAAGCGCATCGGGCTGCGAGCCAGGAAGGCAGGGCCGCCGGGCAATGACTGTGGGTGCATTTATTCAGGAGACAAACAAGCCGGAGGGATGGAACCGGCCGCCGGTGATGAAGCCGGACGGCGATGGGGAGCTGCTGGAAGTGGCCATGGGGCCGCATCACCCGTCTACCCACGGCGTCTTCCGCATGGATGTGTCGCTGGACGGTGAGAAAGTGATCCGGCTGAAGCCGGTCTTCGGCTACCTGCACCGCAACCACGAAAAGCTGGCCGAGGGGATGAGCTACCTGGGATCGATGCCCTTCACCGACCGGCTGGACTACATCTGCTCGCTAACTAACAACTGGGCCTACGCGCTGGCGGTGGAGAAGCTGACCGGGCAGGAGGTTCCCGAGCGCGCCGAGTACCTGCGCGTGATTCTGGGCGAACTGACGCGGGTGCAGAATCATGCTTCGTCAATCGGTTTTCTGATTCAGGAGATGGGGGCCAGCGGAACGCCGCTGATGTACGCCTTCAAAGCGCGGGAGAAGATTCTGGACCTCTTCGAGGGGCTGACCGGCGCACGGATGATGTGCAACTACATGCGCTTCGGAGGCTGCCGCGTGGATGCCTCACCGGCGTGGCTCGATGATACGCGCAAGGTGGTTGCGGGGCTGCCGGGGTTTATCGATGAGTTTGAGCGGCTGTTAACTGGCAATGAGATTTTGATGGCGCGCTGCCAGGGAGTCGGCATCCTGAGGCCGGAACTGGCGGTGAACGCCGGGGTGACGGGGCCGATGCTGCGGGCCTCGGGCGTGAACTACGACATTCGCAAGGTGGACTCGTACGGGATTTATAACCGGTTCCCGTTTCGCGTGCCGCTGGGCGATCATTGGGACGTTTACGATCGCTTCATGATCCGGCTGCTGGAGGTGCGGGAGTCGATCAAAATTCTGGAACAGGCTCTGAAAGAAATTCCAGCCGGTCCGGTGATGGATGCAAAGGTGAAGATTCGCGGCTTCCGTCCCAAGCCGGGCGAGGCGTACGGGCGGATTGAAGCGCCCAAGGGAGAGCTGGGTTTTTATCTGATCAGCGACGGAGGACCGAATCCTTATCGCTACCGGGTGCGTCCGCCGAGTTTGATCAATCTGACCATTCTTGAAGATATGTGCCTGGGGCAGAACGTGGCCGATGTGGTGCTAATTTTTGGGAGCGTGGATATTGTGCTGGGGGAAGTGGATCGGTAGTGGTTAGTGATTAGTGGTTAGTTCATGAATTTGTCTGTTGGTTATGAATGTTCGGAGAGAATTGATGGAAATCGATTTTTTACTGACCACTAACCACTAATCACTAACCACTGTTTTAGGAGGTTTCGTTGCTAGGCGAAGGAATACTGAAGGGACTGGCGGAGACGGCGAGGAACTTTGCCTTGAGCTTTGTCTCCAAAGAGCGGCTTACGACGGTGCAATATCCCGAGCAGCGGATTGCGCCCATCGAGGCGACGCGCGATTTTCCCTTCCTTGTTTATGACGGCGATGACTGGCAGGCCGGGATGCGCTGCGTGGCATGCCAGATCTGCGAGAAAGAGTGCCCGCCAAAGTGCATTTATATCGCGAAGAGCACGGATAAGAAGCCAGACTATGTGGGCAAGCAGCAGTTTTATCCGGCGCGCTTCGACATTGATATCTCCGTTTGCATGAGCTGCCAAATCTGCGTGGAGGTTTGCCCGTTTGAAGCCATCAAGATGGATACCGAGTTTGAGCTGAGCACGACGGACCGCTTCGGCGGATTGCTCTTCGACCGTGAGCAGCTAGCCAAGTCGAACGAGTATTACCACCGGATTCATCCGACTGAGGCCACGGCTGTGGACGCTGTGCTGGCGGAAGGCAAGGCCAAAGCTGAAGTGAAGACAATCACAGCGGCCATTGCCTCAGCCGTCAAGGGTGCGGAGATTCCGGCAAAGCCGGCTGGAGACGGAGCCTAGCAATGACGGAAAGACTGGACCTGATCTTCGTATTGATTCAGCAGTGGCTGGTGGGCTTTTTGCCCGGCGCGTGGCGGCCTGCGGCAGGCGTGGTGCTGAGCGTGGTGGCCATCGTCTGTTTATTTCCCGCGCTGTTTGCTCTGACCACGGTCTTCGAGCGCAAGGGTTTGGCGCGCATACAAAATCGCATTGGGCCGAATCGCGTGGGGCCGTTGGGAATTCTGCAGCCGATAGCTGATGGAATCAAGTCGCTGACCAAGGAAGATATTGTTCCATTGAGTGCCGATGCAGTAGTACATTTTCTAGCCCCGGTGCTGCTGGTGGTGGCCGTCTTTATGGGCTTTGCGGTGCTGCCCATGGGACGCAATATGGCGCTGGTGGACATGGACGCAGGCCTGCTGTTCTTCTTCGCCATCGGGGCCTCGACGGAGCTTTCGGTCTTCATGGCCGGGTGGTCGAGCCGCAACAAGTATTCGCTGCTCGGAGCCATGCGGGCGGTGGCGCAGATGATCAGCTACGAGGTGCCGCTGTTGTTGTCGAGCGTAGCCGTGGTCATGATTACCGGTTCGCTCTCGCTGACGAAGATTGTGGCGGCGCAGAACCAGTACACCTGGGGATTGCCGCACTGGTACATCTTTACGCCGTGGGGATTGGCGGGGTTTCTAATGTATGCCATCGCGGCTACGGCGGAGACCAACCGCTCACCGTTCGATTTGCCGGAAGGCGAGTCGGAGTTGGTGGCGGGTTACCATACGGAATACTCGGGTTTCAAATTTGCACTGTTTTTTCTGGGCGAGTACCTGGCCATGTTTTCAATCTCCGGGCTGGGGACGACGCTGTTTCTGGGCGGATGGTCTGCGCCGCTTCAGATTCTGGGCTGGGTTCCGTCGTGGATCTGGTTTTTCTCGAAGCTGATGCTTTCGATTTTTGTCTTCATCTGGCTCAGGGGGACGCTGCCACGGTTGCGCCAGGATCAGCTGATGAACTTTGCCTGGAAGTTTGTGCTGCCGCTTACGCTGCTGAATCTGATGGTAGCCGCGGCTTGGAGATTTTTGGGTGACGGATGGGAGCGGTGGGTGATTTGCTCGGCTGTTGTCGTGATCGCCTATACGGGGATGGCTTGGGCGGGAATGCGGCACGGGCACTTTGGGCCGCGGAGTTACCGCTATGCGGAGTGATTACCGATGAGCTTTGCGTTTTATCTGATTGCCGCGCTGACGCTGGCCGGCGGGCTGGCGGCGGTGCTGTTGAAGAACACAGTGCACTGTGCGCTGGCGCTGACGGTGGCTTTTGCCGGGCAGGCGCTGCTGTTTCTTGATCTGGATGCGCAGTTTGCTGGATTTGCGCAGATTCTGGTTTATATCGGCGCGGTGGCGATTCTGGTGGTGTTCGCGATTCTGCTGACCAAGGGATCGGAGACGCCAAAGGGCGGAGTCTACAGCAAGCACTGGCTGGCGGGATTGGTGATTGCGGCGGCCGTTTTTTCCATGCTGGGCTGGGCGGTGATCTGGAGTGTTCACGCTGTGCCGCGCGGGCCGGTGGGAACTCCGGCGGTGACGGTGCTCGATATTGGCAATGCGCTGATGAGCCGCTATGTGCTGCCGTTGGAGATTGTGGCGTTGCTGCTGACGGCGGCGATGATTGGTGCGGTGATTATCGCCATGCACGAGAAAGAGAGGGCCAAGTGAATCCGCTGGCGGGATTTCTTCTGGTGGCAGCGCTGCTGTTTTCGATTGGTCTGGCCGGAGCGCTGACGCGGCGCAACGCAATCCTGGTGCTGATCGGGATAGAGCTGATGCTGAATGCGGCCAATCTGAATCTGATTGCCTTCTGGCGCTACGGACCGCATCCGGAAGCGCTGACGGGGATGATGTTTGCGATTTTCTCGATAGCCGTGGCGGCGGCGGAAGCGGCGGTGGGACTGGGGCTGGTAATCCATCTCCATCGCCACGCGCATACGACGGACCTGGACGCGATGAACAGGATGAGAGGGTGAGCGGATGATGCAAGAAACAATTTCATTCACTCCGCAGTTGGCCGCATCGCCGATCACCGGGTTGCTGTGGCTTATTCCCGCTGTGCCGATGGTTGCTTCGGGCGTGATCGCGCTGCTCAAACAGCCGCGCCGCAAGATTTCCGCTACGTTGGCCATTGGTTCACTGAGTTTCTCGCTGCTGCTCTCACTGGTTGCATTCGGGCACGTGCTGGCTGGTTGGGCGCATGGTGCTGCCGTGCGCGAAACCGTCAACTTTACCTGGATTCAGGCGGGCACGTCGCATGTGGACCTGGGCTGGGTACTCGATCCGCTCTCAGCGGTGATGCTGGTGATGGTCACGCTGGTGGGACTGCTGATCTTTATCTACTCCGTCGGCTATATGGAGCATGACGAGAACTTCACCCGCTTCTTCTGCTTCATGAGCCTGTTTGCGGGAGCGATGCTGGGAGTGGTGATTGCCAACAGCTTGTTGCTGCTGTTCATTGGTTGGGAGTTAGTGGGACTTACTTCTTACTTATTGATCGGTTTCTGGTATCAGAAGCCAGCGGCCGCGGCAGCTGCGAAGAAAGCTTTTTTAACTACGCGCATTGGCGATATTTTCTTTCTGCTGGGAATCGTATGGTTGTTTTCGCAGACCGGAACGCTGCTGTTTTATAACGACGGGGCTGGCACCCTGGAGGCTGCGGCGCTGGCTGGATTGCTGGCGCAGCCGGCGGCGCTGGGATTGACGGCGGCGGGAGCGATTGGACTGCTAATCTTTTGCGGAGCGGCGGGCAAGAGCGGTCAGTTGCCGCTGCACGTGTGGCTGCCGGATGCGATGGAAGGGCCGACGCCGGTCTCAGCATTAATTCACGCGGCGACCATGGTGGCTGCCGGCGTTTATCTGATTGCGCGAGTTTATCCGCTGATGCAGGCCGGGGCGCTGGCTGGCGGCACGACGACGGCGCTGACGGTGGTGACCTGGGTGGGCGCTTCGACGGCGGTCTTTGCGGCGCTGATTGCCGTGGCGCAGAACGATATCAAACGCATTCTGGCCTACTCGACGATTTCGCAACTGGGCTACATGATGGCCGGGCTGGGGATGGGCGGCGTGGCCGTGGGAATGTTCCACCTGATTACGCATGCGTTCTTCAAGGCGTTGCTCTTCCTGGGCGCGGGGTCTGTGATTCACGGCTGCCACGGCGAACAGGACGTGCGAAAGATGGGCGGGCTGCGGGCCGATATGCCCTTGACGTTCCTGACTTATGCGATTGGCATGCTGGCGCTATGCGGCTTTCCGATCTTCTTCTCGGGCTTTTGGAGCAAGGATGGGATTCTGGAGGCGGCGCAGCACTGGTCCGTGGCAAAAACTCCGTTCTACCTGCTGGTATTCGGCGCGCTGCTAACCGCGTTTTATATGACCCGGCAGGTGGGGTACGTCTTCTTTGGATTCTGGAGGGGCGGTAAACCGGCGCACGAGAGCCCGGCGGTGATGACGCTGCCACTGGTAATCCTGGCTCTCTTTGCCATGGGGCTGGGTTTGATTGGGACGCCCGCGTGGCCGTGGTTCAGAGCGTTCCTCGAAAGCCGTACGGTGGGATTTGACTGGCATGGATTTGCCGAGCCGGGGCTGCTGGCGCTGATGGGGACCTCGACTCTAGTGGTTTTTCTGGGACTCGGTTTGGGTTGGAAACTTTACGGCGGGCAGTCGCCGAAGCCGGAGGAGCCGGATGTGCTGGAACAGACTGCTCCACTGCCGTGGGGCTGGCTGCGCGACCGGCTCTATGTGGATGAACTGTACGGCGTGACCGTGATTGCGTTCTATTGGTGGTGGGCGCGAGTTGCGGACTGGCTGGACCGCCGGGTTTGGGGCGGCGCGGTGGCCGGGGTTGCCTGGGCCTTCCGCGGATGGGCGCACTTTAACCGGTTGCTCGATACCAACTGGGTAGATGGCGGCTTCGACAAAGGCTGCGAAGAGCTGGCCTCAAGCGGTGGGTTGCTGTCGCGGGTGCAGACGGGGCGCGTGCAGACCTACCTGAGAATTCTTGCACTGGCTGTGGCAGCATTGGCAGCGATTCTGATCTGGAGCAGCCGGGCATGAGCGGATTCCCAATTTTGACGGCGTTGACCGTGCTGCCCTTGGTAGGAGCGGCGATTGCGCTCTGCTCCGGCAAGCATGCGCGGACGGTTGCGCTTGCGACTACGATTTCCAGCCTGGCGCTGGCGCTGTTTGTGTGGACCGAGTGGAGCAGGTTGCCCGTTTACGGCGGCTACGGATTCATCGAGCAGCACGCATGGGCGCCGTCGCTGGGCATCGAATATCACCTGGGCGTGGACGGACTGGGCGCGCTGATGCTGGTGCTTTCTGCCATTGTGACGCTGATGAGTGTGGATGCGGCGCACCGCGTGCATCATCAGCCGGGGCTCTACTTCGGGCTCGTGCTGGCGCTGGAGGCGGGGCTCTTCGGGTCGTTCACGGCGCTGAACTTCTTTCACTGGTTTCTGTTTTGGGAGCTGAGTTTGATTCCGGCGTTCTTCCTCATCAAACTGTGGGGCGGTGCGCGACGTGGCCCGGCGGCTACGCAGTTCTTTGTGTATACGATGGCCGGCTCGGCGGCGCTGCTGGTGGCATTTCTGGCGGTGTTCGTTGCTACAGGAAGCATGGATTTTCCGCATCTGTCCCTGCTTGCTTCGACCGGCGAATTGGAGCAGATGATCACGGCGCATTTGGGGCCAGTAACGCTGTGGCTCGCGATTGGAGTCCTGGCCGGGTTTGCGGTGAAGGTGCCGATGGTTCCCTTCCACACCTGGCTGCCAGCTGCATATGCTGAAGCGCCTTCGCCGGTGACGATGCTGCTGACCGGCGCAATGTCGAAGATGGGCGTCTATGGGTTGCTGCGGATTGCGATTCCGTTGTTCGGAGCGCAGATTGCGCAGATTCGCACGCCGCTGCTGGTGCTGGCCGTGGCCACGGTGGTGATGGGTGCGTGGGCGGCTGTGGCGCAGAAGGATCTGAAGCGGACGTTTGCGTATATGAGCGTGAATCATCTTGGCTATTGCCTGCTGGGAATCTTTGCGCTGGCGGTTCCGATGGCGGCGGGAGATGCGGGGAAGTTGGCGAGCCAGTCGGCGGCGCTGAACGGCGTGATTCTGCAGATGTTCAACCACGGAATTACGGCGGCTGCGCTGTTCTGGTTTGTGGCTATGTTGCAACAGCGGACTGGAGGGCATCGCGGCATCGACGACTTTGGCGGGCTGAGAAAGCCGGCTCCGGTGCTGGCGGGTCTGATGGGGATTGCGCTCTTCTCGTCGCTGGGGTTGCCGGGACTGAATGGATTTCCCGGCGAGTTTCTCATCTTCCGCGGCGTCTTTCCGCTGGCATGGGTGGCGGCAACGGTCTCAGTCCTTGGGCTGCTTGTGACGGCGGCGGTGATTCTGACTGTGATTCAAAAAGTGTTCTGGGGGCCCGTGCCGGAGCATTGCGTGGGCTTCCCTGACCTGCACCACGGCGAGAAGTTGGCAATGGCGCCGGTGATTGGATTGATGCTGCTCGTCGGAATTCTTCCTCAAATCATTGTGGCGAGCGTGGACCCAACGGTTCAATACCTGCTGGCGCACTGGAGATTTTAGATGTTGGCGTGGACGATCTATCTCTCGTTTGCCGGAGCGCTGGTGCTGGCGCTCGTGCCCAAGGAACGGCCTGCACTGGCGCGCTGGCTGGCACTGACTGTGGCCGTTGCTGGGCTGGCACTGGCAGTGCAGGGGTTTGTGGCCGGAATGGGCCAGGGGCGCGTGGCGATTGTGGATGCGCCCTGGGTGCCGTCGATGGGGATTCACTTCCTGCTGGCGGCCGACGGTATCAGCCGCGTACTGGTCCTGCTGACGGGGCTGGCCGCAGTAGCTGGAGTGCTGTTCAGTTGGAATATCGAACTCCGCACCAATGAGTTTTTCGCGTTTTTCCTGGCGTTGATCGGCGGGGTCTACGGCGTTTTCCTCAGCTTCGATCTCTTCCTGCTCTTCGTCTTTTACGAGATCGCCATCGTACCCAAATATTTTCTTATCGCCATCTGGGGCTCCACGCGGCGCGAGTATGCGGCCATGAAGCTGGCGCTTTATTCCTTTGTGGGCTCGGCGATGGTGCTCGTCGGGCTGCTAGCTGCTTACGCGACGGCAGGCAGCCACTCGACCGGTCTGATTGCGCTCGCTCACGCGGGACTACCGGTGAGCTTTCAAATGTGGTGCTTCCCGCTGGTGTTCGTGGGCTTTGCCATTCTGGCGGGTATGTGGCCCTTTCATACCTGGGCGCCGACGGGCCACGTTGCCGCGCCCACGGCTGCTTCCATGCTGCTGGCCGGCGTGGTGATGAAGCTGGGCGCTTACGGATGCCTGCGCGTGGGGATGGGGCTGTTTCCGCACGGTCTGGACCCGTGGGGATTTTCTCTCTTAGGCCTCGGCTCGTGGCGCGACGTCTTCGCGCTCTTGGCGGTGGTGGGAATTGTCTACGGAGCGCTGGTGGCTCTGGCGCAGACCGACTTCAAATTTGTGATCGGGTACTCGAGCGTCAGTCATATGGGCTTTGTGCTGCTGGGGCTGATGACGCTGAATCAGATCGGCGTAACCGGCGCGGTGATGCAGATGTTTTCACACGGCATTATTGCCGGCCTGCTCTTCGCCATTGTGGGGCGCATTGTCTACGACCGCACTCACACGCGGCAGTTTGCGGAACTGGAGCCGATGCACCTTTCGAAGCGCCTGCCCTTTGCCGCATGGGCTTTTGTGATTGCCGGAATGGCTTCGATGGGGCTGCCGGGCTTCTCAGGATTTGTGGCCGAGCTGCAGGTGCTGGTGGGGGCGTGGAAGGTGCAGCCGTGGTGGGTTGCGGCAGCAGGCCTGGGAATTGTGGTAGGCGTGGCTTATACGTGGCGGGCGATGCAGAAGGCGTTCTTCAGCGATGCGCTGCCTGTTGCGCACGTGCTTGAGCAGGAGCAGGCGCATCCATTCGCCGCCATTACCTGGCCAGAGGTTACCGGCGTGACGCTGCTGGTTGGGGTGAGCCTGGCGGTGGGACTCTATCCGCGGATTCTGCTGGATACGATTGAGCCGGCGGTGAAGGCCCTGCTTGCGGGAGGGGGACAATGAACTACGCAGACCTCTTTCGCACAACGCTGCCGGAGACGGCGCTGGAAGTTGCGGCGCTGCTGGTACTGATCGTCGATCTCGGATTTTTGCGCAAGGCTATGCTGAAGACGCGCGTAGCCGTGGCGGCTCTCTTGGGTGTGGCTGGGTGCGGGGCGGCGTTGTGGTTGGTGCTTCAGCAAGGAACCGCGGGCCTGAGCTACCAGAGTACAGGCGAGCTACTGCTGACGACGGGCGGCTTAACGGCCGTTGCGCAGGTGGGAATTCTGGCGCTGACGGCTCTGGCGCTGCTGCTGCTGATCGATGCGGATTTCACCCGGCATGTGGGCGAGTTTGTGGCCGTTCTGCTGATGGCGGCTACGGGCGGCTTACTGATTGCCGCGGCGCAGGATCTGCTGGTGATCTTCGTCGGACTGGAACTGTTGAGCCTGGGACTCTATATATTGACGGCGTTTGCCAAGCGCTCCGGAAAGAGCGCCGAGGCGGCGCTGAAATACTACTTATTCGGCGGAATGTCGGCGGCGTTTCTGCTCTTCGGGTTCAGTTACCTCTATGGGCTTACCGGATCGACGAATCTGCACCAGATTCTGCTGGCAGTAAGCGGAGAGAACGCTCACCAGATTGCGCCGTTGCTCTTTGCGGCGATGGTGATGATTGCGGCCGGGCTGGGGTTCAAAGTTGCGGCTGTGCCGTTTTATCTGTGGGCGCCGGATACCTATGAAGGCGCTCCGGTCCCGGCGGCTGCTTTTATCGCTTCGGTCTCAAAAGTGGCCAGCTTTGCGTTGCTGATCTCCATCAGTACGGCGGCAATGCATGTTCTTGAGGTCGGGCACGCGGCTGCGGTCAAACCGGACTTTCTGGTTTCCTGGTCGCTGATTCTCACCGTGCTTTCCGCTGCCTCGATGGTGCTTGGCAACCTCGCCGCTCTTGCACAATTGAGCGTGCGCAGACTGCTCGCCTACTCAGCCATTGCACACGCCGGCTACATTCTTCTGGGACTGGCGTTTTTCTCGTATTCCACCCGCAGTGCCGGAGCGGTTCTCTATTACGTACTCACCTACGGCCTAACCACCATCGGCGCGTTCGGCGTAGTGGGGGCGGTGGAGCAGGCCACAGGCTCGGACAAAATGGAATCCTTCCTCGGCCTGCACAAGCGCAATCCGGTGCTGGCTGCTGTGCTGCTGGTACTGTTTTTGTCGCTGGCAGGGATTCCGCCGTTGGTTGGCTTCTGGGCAAAATTCAATTTGTTTGCCGCTGTTTTGGGAGTTTCCGCAGGACCGGTTCCGTTTGCGCTGGTGGCGCTGGCGGTAGCGCTGAGCGCGGTCTCGCTTTACTACTATTTGCAGGTGCTGAAGCGTGCTTATGTGATGCAGGGCGTGGACGATACGCCAATTAAAGCCCACCCCGTAACCATGGCTGTGCTAGTGGGAATTGCTGCTGCAGTTGTGGTGCTGGGCTGCTTCCCGGCGCTGCTCTCAGGGTGGATCGAAAGCTTCATACGATAGCGTAAAATAGGGCAAAATCTGCCCATAATGTACTTGGGTGAAGTGATGCCGGCGCTTCATAGTAACTTAAAATATTATTTATGCCATCAAAACTAATTTTCAAATTGTTCGATCAGCGATCTTAATTGATACAAATTTTGTTGTGGAAATATGGATCACAAAGTTAAAGTTGACTTTCCCTAAGGTTGTTTTTTTAGCTTTTTCTGAATTCCCTTCCCCTTTGAGGTGTATTTATGGTCTGCCCGAAGTGTCAATCTGGTTCCCTATCCATAATTCCTGCGGAAATCCGTCTCTATCGGAACGGTCCGCGTACGTTGAGTCATCCACCCATGACGCCTTCTCCCGATGTTAGGGTTTGTCATGATTGCGGCTGGTCGGAATTCTGGATTCCGCAGGCGTGGCTTTCCGCGGGGTGGTTGCGAACCGCCCGGCCTCAGACGGTTTTGAGCGGCGCGGAGATCACGCAGCCAAATGTGGCTGTCGCGACCTCATAAATTTCAGTACGGAGTAGAAACCGGGCGCGAATCGTTCGTTGCTTTCATAGCTTGTGTTGATCTTCTTATGCGGCAGTGTGGCTTGAAGAACTCTTGCCGTCATTTGACGATAGATGCTTGCTCGTCCTGAAAAACTGCGCGTGCCAAAATAAATATATTCACCTTCATCCCCGATCTTTATCCTGATGATTTTTCGCTATGATTCCAGCGATTGGGTGCCTGGCTGAATTCCTGTTGGTGCACACTTGCCGGCATCTAAAAGAGAATCAGCGTTGGACGCATATAATGATGCGATATGACGACAAATTCCTCCCCTTCTCAGGCACCCGTTCCCTTCCAACCTAGTGAGTATTTGCGCAATGTGGTCCGGCGCAACCGGCAGGGCGAGATGGCCGGCACTTACGCCGTCTGCTCAGCGCACCCGGCAGTGCTCGATGCCTCCATTCGCCAGTCCGTGGCTGACGGAATGGTGCTGCACGTGGAATCCACTTCCAGCCAGGTAAACCAGTTCGGCGGTTATACGGGAAGCACGCCAGCGATGTTTGCCGCCGAGATTCGCGGGGCCGCGGAGAAGTTGGGGCTGCCCGCATCGCGGGTGCTGCTGGGATCGGACCATATGGGGCCATATTACTGGCGGAAAGAGCCAGCGGCGACGGCGATGGCCAACGCGCGCGAGCTTACCGCCCAATGCGTGCTGGCCGGCTATCAAAAATTTCATCTGGATGCGAGTATGGCCTGCGGAGGCGATCCCGCGGTGCTGCCCGTGGCAACAATAGCCGAACGCACCGCTGTACTCTGCAAGATTGCCGAAGAGAGCTTTGCTTCGCTGCCCAAGGGGTCGCCGCGGCCGCTGTATGTGATCGGGACCGAGGTTCCAATACCCGGAGGAGAAGTGGCAGAAGGCGAGGCGCCGCTGCCCACCACGCTCAAAGACCTGGATGAGTCACTGGACGCGTTCAAGACAGCGTTCAAAGCCCATGATCTTGAATCGGCCTGGGAGAACGTGATCGGAATGGTGGTGCAGCCGGGAGTGGAGTTTGGCGATACCTCCATCTTTGAATATGACACGAAGAAGGCCCATCACCTGGTGAAGGGATTGCCGGCCAGCCCGGAGCTGGTCTTTGAGGCCCACTCCACCGATTACCAAACGCCGCTGAGCCTGGCGCGGCTGGTGAGGGATCACTTCGCCATTTTGAAGGTGGGACCGTGGCTGACCTTTGCTTACCGGGAAGCTGTTTTTGCGCTGGGCTTCATTGAGAGCGAAATTCTGGAGCACAAGCAGGCGGCATCGCGGGTGCGCGAGGCGCTGGAGGCCGAGATGCTGCGCAATCCGGCCAACTGGAAGCCGTATTATCACGGCGACGAAGCGCAACAGAAGTTTGCGCGCGCCTACAGCCTGAGCGACCGCTGCCGCTACTACTGGCCGCAGCCGCCCATCCAGCAGGAGGTTGACCGGCTGCTGGACAACCTGAGCGGACCGCTGCCGCTGGCGCTGCTGAGCCAGTATCTGCCGGATGAGTATGTAGCTGTCCGCGATGGCGGCATTGAGAACTCCGCAATTGCGATCATTCGCCATCATATCCAGAGTGTGCTGAAATTTTATTCGGCGGCTTGTGGAGCTAAGACTAAATAAAAGTGTGCATATTAATGATAGGGTTAGGTCGCAAAGCGCCGGAGATTTTAAGCCTTCAATCCTTATATCTCCATAAGATCGATCAAGTTCCCTTCCCCGCCGATGAGAGAATGAGATAGGGATAGTGAAATGCAGACCTTTGCACACGAGATGTTACGCGAGATCTACGAGCAGCCTGAGGCGCTTCAGCGCACGGTGGCGCTTTATTTGGCGAACAAGAAGCTGAAGCCGGAGGTAACCAGCAAGCTGGCGCGCTGGACCACGCCGGAGGGCGAGGTTCTGATCGCGGCTTCGGGCTCCAGCCGTCACGCCGGTGTGGCCGGGGAGATACTGCTCGAAGACCTGTGCGGCCTGGCCGTCGACGTGGAATATGCCAGCGAATACAGCACCCGCCGCAGCAAGGATCATCGCCATCCCAGCGTGCTGGTGCTCTCGCAGTCCGGCGAGACCTCCGATACGCTGGCTGTGTTGCGCGAGGCGCGCCGGCGCGGGGAAAAGACGCTGGCCATTACCAACGTTACTGACTCCACAATGGCGCAAGAGGCCGACGTCTCCATGCCCCTGGGCGCAGGAGTGGAAAAGGCGATTCCGGCCACCAAGAGCTTTACCTGCCAGTTGGCCGCGCTCTTTCTGCTGGGGCTCTATGAGGCACGGCGGCTGGGGCGGTCCGATGGTCCGGAGATCGCGGCGAACATTGAGCGGCTGCTGGCCCTGCCCGCAAGCATTGAAGAGCAGCTCGACGGTTGGCGGCAGCAGACGGCCGAGTTGGCCGCCAAATACAAATCCGCCTCAACCTTCCTTTTTCTGGGCCGCGGAATTCACTACGCCATTGCGCGCGAGGGAGCCCTGAAGCTGAAAGAGGCATCCTACGTTCCAGCCGAGGGCTATCCGGCGGGCGAGCTGAAGCACGGGCCCAATGCGTTGGTCAGCGACCAGTTGCCGCTGGTGGTGATGGCTACCGTTGACCGCGCGCTCGAGGGCTCGGTGCTGCGCTATGAAACCACACTGCAACTGCTGCGCGACATGAAGGCACAGGGAGCCAGGGTGATTGCCATTGCCAACACTGGGGACAAGAAAGTGGCGCACCTGGTGAGCGATTGCATTGAGGTGCATCCGGCCACCGAGTACCTGCTGCCGATTGCTGAAGTTGTGCCCCTGCAACTGTTTGCCTACTTCACGGCGATGGAGCATGGCGTGGATGTGGACCGGCCCAGAAATCTATCCAAGGCGGTTGTAGAAGGGTGATGCGGCGGCGATTCGAGTTGAAAGAGCGCGGCTTATAAAGCCAGACAATAGTACGATTTACTCCGGATAATTCGAGGAAACGCGCTGCTCCGAGCGCCTCCAGAATCTGCGAAACTACGGCCAAATATCGTATACTGTTGGCTAACAATCATTAGCCCAACCAGGCAAGGAGAATCCTACATGCTGGACCAGAAATTGAGCGTGGCTTTCTACGGCCACACGAGACAATACCACAATATCAAGGCCGAGATCGATGCCGAGATCAAGGCTGTTTTGGAGAGCGGCCAGTACGTGATGGGACCGGTCGGCAAACGGTTTGAGCAGGAGTTGGCTGCCTTCCACGGCACCAAGTACGCCATCGGCGTAGGCAACGGCACAGATGCCATTTGGCTCGCGCTTGAAGCTCTCGGTGTCGGCGAAGGCGACGAAGTCATCACCCACACCAATACGTTTTTCGCCACCGCTGAAGCAATCTGGCTGCGCCGGGCGACCCCCGTCTTTGTCGATTGCGACCCCAAGACGAAGTGCATCGATCCCACCAAGATTGAAGCGGCCATTACGCCCAAAACCAAGGCCATTATTCCTGTACACCTCTACGGGCAATGCGCCGACATGAAGGCCATCAAAAAGATTGCCGACAAGCACAAACTGTTTGTGATTGAAGACAATGCCCAGGGCATCGCGTCTGCCGGCGACGGCTTCAAGGTTGGCGAATTGAGCGATGCGGTTGCCACCAGCTTCATCATCCAGAAGAACCTGGGATGCTTTGGCGACGGCGGAGCCATCGTCACCAACAACTCTGAGATCGACCGCATTGTGCGCAAGCTGCGCAACCACGGATCGGACAAGCGCTCCTGCCACAGCATCGGCTATAACAGCCGTCTGGACGATCTGCAGGCCGGCATACTCAGCGCCAAGCTGAAGCACATTGACGAGTGGAGCGATCAGCGGCGCGCGTGGGCTGCCCGTTACACCAAGGGCTTTGCCGGCGTGAAGAACCTGACGCTGCCTTATGAGACCCCCGGCTACCGTCACGTCTATCACCTCTACGTAGTCGAGACCAAGAACGCCGCGCTCCGCGACTCGTTCCTGAAGTTCCTCAACGACGAAGGCATCGACGCAAAGGCCCACTATCCGATCGCCATCCACCAGCAAGAGGGTTATCCCTGGGGCCGCCCGGCCCGCATCGTCGGTTCGCAGGCGAACGCGGAGTACAACGCGGCCGCCTGCATCTCGCTCCCGATGTTCCCTGAGTTGACCGCCGAGGAAGTGGACTACACCATCGCCAAGGTCCTCGAGTGGGACGGGAGGACTAAGTGAGCAAGAAGTACCGGGTTGTGGTCGTAGGCATGGGAAAGCGGGGCATGCATCATGCCCTGGCTTTCCAGGCCAACGACCGCTTTGAGGTAGCTGGGGTCTGCGATATCGACCCCACTCGTCTGGATGCGGCAGCGGCCAAATTTGGCGCCGCCAAGGGCACGGATGCTCGCGAATTGTGCGCGACGGTCAAGCCCGACATCTTCTGCTTCTGCACCCTGCCCAACCTTCGCATCCCCATGATCAAAGCGGGAATCGAAGGCGGAGCGCGCTTGATCGCCTTTGAAAAACCGGTGGCGCTGACCACCAAAGAGGGCTTCGAAGTGAAGCGTATGCTCGACGCGGCCAAGGTAAAGGCCGTGGTGAGCCACCAGCACCGCTACGGAAAGCACTATCGCAAGGTCAAGGAGATCGTCTCGAGCGGCGCACTGGGCCGCGTGCACACGGTCTACGGCACCTCCACGGGCTGGATGACGCATATGCTCTCGCACCTGATCGACTACACGCGCTGGTACAACGCTGAGGCTCCGGCCCAGTGGGTCATGGCGCAGGCAGCCGGACGCGGCAAGCTGACCGACAACCATCCTTCGCCGGACTACATCGCCGGGTTCGTCCAGTTCGCCAATGGCGTGCGGGGCGTGTACGAGTGCGGGGCCGGTGCGCCGGATATTCCGGAAGCCGAAGCCTGGTGGCGCAAGTGCCGCATCGGCGCACAGGGTACGGACGGCTACGCTGAAGTCATCACCGGCGGCGGCTGGCGCGCGGTTACAAAGGACGGTGCATCTTCGGGTCCGGGCAACATGAACTACGACCTGGATATGCCTCCCTACGTGCAGGAAATGGCCGACTGGCTCGACGACGATAAAAAGCTCCACTCCTGCAACTTCGCGAGCGCCTATGCGGGCTTTGAAATCATGATGGGGCTCATTCGCTCAGCCGCATTGGGCGGGCAGGTGGCGCTACCTCTGGTCGGCACAATGGATGAGCTTGAGCTGCTGAAGACTCATGTGGTCGACCGTCCGGTTTTGCTCTCGTCACCGGTCAACGCAAAGGAATACGGAGTGGCCTCTTAACTCCAGCCTTTCGATACAAACGAGGAACCTGCGCAATACAGGTTCCTCGTTTTTTGTGCTCAATACAAAACCATCAAGCCGCGGCCGTCTTCCCTTCAAAATGAGCTTCAATCTCTTCGAGAGTCATGCCTTTAGTCTCCGGTAGCCAGAACGCAGCCACCAGGAAGTAAATCACCGTGAGGCCGGCGAAGAGAAAGAAGATAGAGGAATATCCATAGCTGCCGACGAAGGGCAGAAAAATCGCCGCCAGCGTGGTTGATACCATCTGATTGATGGTCAGCGCGATGCTCATTCCATTCGACCGAATGCGCGTCGGCATCAGCTCCGAAAGAGCAAGCCAGACGCACACGCCGGGCCCAAGCGCAAAAAACGCTCTGAAAACATAAAGCCAGAATGCGACCAGCCAGCCGTGACCCGCATTCGGAACCCGCCCCACCAACGCCTTCTCGATCTTCAGCGGCGCTTTCTGAGCCGCATCCAGGTCGCCAAGTGGATTCTTGAAAAATGCCGCCACACGGTTGGCGGGAATGCAGCTTGTGCGCGTCATCTTCAGCGGAACAGACCCAGAGTCGCCGGAGCGCACATAAGTGGTTGAGGCCGTAAAGTCTCCATAAGAGTAAATGACGGCGAGCGATGCGCGATCGCTGCCGATATCGTTCCCCGTATACCCTTCTGCGGCCAGCAACCTGCTCGCTTCCGCAGGGTCGAAGCGCAAGGTTAGTTCCTGGCTCGGGCCCACCATGGCCTGCACCTGATTGCGGCAATCCACGCTCTTCTTTTCCGTCCTCAGAAACAGCACCCCAACGGCGAACAGCGAAACGATGATGCCGCTGGTGCCCAGAACGAGCAGGAACTTGCGCCCCTTGCGATCCACCAGTTCCATCCCCACCATGGTCATGCCGAAATTCACCAGAGTGAAGATCACATAGCCCCAGTGCGCCTGCACATCGGAAAGTCCGCCTTGCAGAAGAATGCTGGTGTTATAGCCCAGAATCGAATTCACTCCGGTAGCCGTGTTGCAAAAGAGAATGATGCAGGCCAGCAAAAATGGGATTACATACTTCCGCCGCAGCAGAGAATCGTTGATCGCGTGCCCTGCGATCTGCCTGGAATTCCTCTGTGCCTCCGCGGTCTGCGCCGCCTCTTCCATTTCCTTCAATTCAAGATCGGCCTGTTCCACGCTCCGGGAACGAAGCAGAGCAGCATACGCGAGTTCTCTCTTCCCCTTCTTGAAAAGCCAGCGGGGAGACTCGCTCACAAACAGGCTGCCCGCCACGAACAGTACGCCGGGCGGGAGTGAAGCCCAGAAGATGCTCCGCCAGGCATGGTCCTTGAAGGCAAAAATTGTCGCGGCGCTGGAGGCCGCGGCCACAGCGGCTACGCGGTAACTGAAAAAAATACCGGCCACCGCGGCCGCAACGTAGCCCAGTGTGAGCAGCCACTGGAAGAAGCCGGTTCCTTTGCCTCGATTCGATGCCGAAAGGCATTCGGCCAGATAGAGCGGAATCACCACTCCAACCAGTCCGCCGCTGACCCCTTGCAACAGCCGGCCCAGAAACAGAGGCCCATAGCCGTGCGACAGTGCAATCATTGGAATACTAACGATGAACGATGCGCCGCTCAGGATCATCAACGGCTTGCGGCCCAGCCAGTCGACAAGAATCCCCGCAAACAACGTGGAGATTACGCTCCCCAGCAGGACAGCAGCTACGATGATGGAAAGCTGTGCGGCGGTAAGTCCAGAGGTAGCTTCCAGGTAGGGTAACGCGCCGCCAATGATGCCTACATCGATTCCATACAGCAGGCCGCCCAAGCCTGCCACCAGCATCAGAAATTGGTTATAGACGCGCCTGGATCGAGCGCCGTCCTCTGCAAGCGTCATTGTGGAATGGAGGACGGTCATAAAGATATAGGGTACTCCACGCTGCTGACGCGCCTCTCTACCTTCCGCGCAAAGCGGAATGTATCATAATGGTGGTACTCAGTTCTGTGGTAAGCGTCCATCCCATCGCGTTCAACACATTTTCAGCCAATCGTTTTTTTTGACTGCAAACCTTTGATTTTAAACCAGTGATGCTCATCATGCCGATCACTCACATCTCGGTGCGCGGGGCGCGACAGCACAATCTGCGCGACATCAGCGTGCGCATTCCCCGCAACACCCTCACGGTGGTTACCGGCCTCTCCGGCTCCGGCAAGAGCTCGCTCGCTTTCGATACGATTTATGCCGAGGGCCAGCGCCGCTACGTTGAAACCCTCTCCGCCTATGCTCGCCAGTTCCTCGACCAGATCGAGCGGCCCGATGTGGATTCCATTGAAGGCCTCAGCCCCGCCATCTCCATCGAGCAGAAGACCACCAGCCGCAGCCCCCGCTCCACCGTGGGCACCATCACCGAAATCTACGATTACCTGCGCCTGCTCTACGCATCCATCGGCACGCCCCACTGCCCCAATTGCGGCCGGCCCATCAGCCGCCAAACCGCCGATCAAATTGTGCAGCGCATTGTCGAGCTCGGCAAAGGTGAGCGCGTCACCGTGATGGCTCCCATCGTGCGCGGCCGCAAGGGCGAGTTTAAAGATTTGCTCGACCAGATTGACCAGCAGGGTTTCCGCGCCCGCGTCGACGGCGAGTTGCGTGATCTTTCCGAGCCCGTCATCCTCGACCGGCGCAAAAACCACACCATTGAAGCCGTCATCGACCGCATCCTGCTCAAGCCCCCGGCGCCAGGCGCGCCTCTACTACCCCCGGGCAAGCCCTCGGTAGAAAAACGCCTCGACCAGGCCATCGCCAAGGCGCTGCAAATGGCCAATGGACTGGCTCTGGTGGCCATCGCCGGAGCCCCAGATCGTCAGGAACAGTTGTTTTCCTCCTCCATGGCCTGCCCCGACTGCGGACTCGACGTACCCAAGCTCGAGCCGCGCAGCTTCAGCTTCAACTCCACCTTCGGCGCCTGCCCTGAGTGCCACGGCCTGGGCTCGCTCTACGACCTCGACCCCGCCAAGGTCATCACCGACTGGTCAAAGCCGTTGCTCGATGGCGCGCTCGGCCCCGGCTCCTCCTCGCAATACCTGCTCAAACTCATCCACCTGGCCGCGGACCGCTACGAAATCGACCTCGCAGTACCATTCGAGGATCTGCCTCCGCGCCAGCAGCACATCCTGGTTTACGGCCCGCCCAAGGGCGAAGCTCCGCGCACCGGCTTCCACGGAATTCTGAGCTTCCTCCGCGACTCCATCGACGAGGCCCGCAGCGACGGCTACCGCGAGTACATGATGACCTTCATGTCCGCCACGCCCTGCCCCGTCTGCCGCGGCAAGCGTCTGCGCCCTGAATCTCTGGCGGTGAAAATCGGCGGGCTCTCCATCGCCGACTTCACCTCCCTGCCCCTCAACCGCGCGCTCTCCGCGGCCATCAACCTCAAATTCACTGAGCGCGAGTCCCTGGTTGCCGATCGCATCCGCCGCGAGATCGTCGAGCGCCTTGAATTCCTCTGCGCCGTTGGCCTCAACTATCTTTCTCTTGACCGCAATGCCGCCACGCTCTCCGGCGGCGAGGGCCAGCGCATCCGCCTGGCTACGCAGATCGGATCGCGGCTGCGCGGCGTGCTCTACGTATTAGACGAGCCCTCGATCGGTCTTCACCAACGCGATAACAACCGCCTAATCGAGGCTCTGGAAAAACTGCGCGACCTGGGTAACACCGTCCTCGTCGTCGAGCACGACGAAGAGACCATCCGCCACGCCGACTACGTTCTCGACCTCGGTCCCGGCGCAGGCCGCCTGGGTGGACAGGTCGTCGCCCAGGGCACACCGGCCGAGATCATGGCCTGCCCCGAGTCGCTGACCGGCCGCTATCTATCCGGTGAGGCCACCATGCTGCAGCGCACCCGCCCGCGCACACTCACCGGCAAGTGGCTCACTGTGACCGGAGCACGCGAGCACAACCTGCAGGACGTGACCATCCGCATTCCTCTCGGCGTCATGACTGTAGTCACCGGAGTCAGCGGCAGCGGCAAAAGCACGCTCATCAACGATATTCTTTACCGTTCGCTGGCGAAGACCATCTACGGCTCGCGCGAGGACCCCGGCGCGCACGACACGCTCACCGGCGCCGAGCAGCTCGACAAGGTCATCCGCATTGACCAGTCCCCCATCGGCCGCACTCCGCGCTCCAACCCGGCAACTTATACGCAGGTCTTCTCGCCCATCCGCGATCTCTTCGCCATGCTCCCCGAGTCTCGCGAGCGCGGTTACAAAGCGGGCCGCTTCAGCTTCAACGTCTCCGGTGGCCGCTGCGAAACCTGCCAGGGCGACGGCCAGCGCCGCATTGAAATGAACTTCATGCCCGATGTTTACGTGCAATGCGAAGTTTGCAACGGACGCCGCTATAACCAGGAGACCCTGGCCGTGAAATTCCACGGCCACTCCATCGCCGACATTCTCGATCTCACCATTGAAGACGCGCTGCCGGTGCTTAAAGACGTGCCGCAAGTGCGCCAGAAGCTGCAAACGCTGCTCGACGTGGGTCTCGGCTACGTGCACCTGGGCCAGAGCGCAACCACTCTCTCCGGCGGCGAAGCCCAGCGCATGAAGCTGGCACGCGAGCTGAGCAAGCGCCAGACCGGCCGCACTCTTTATCTGCTCGACGAGCCCACCACCGGCCTCCACTTCGACGACGTGCGCAAGCTACTTGAAGTTCTCCATCGCCTCGTCGATCTGGGCAACTCCGTCATCATCATCGAGCACAACCTCGACGTCATCCGCAACGCCGACTGGATTCTCGATCTCGGCCCCGAAGGCGGCGAGGATGGAGGCCGCGTCGTGGGCGAAGGCCGCCCGGCAAAAATTGCCGCCACCCCCGGCTCCTACACCGGCCAGTTCCTCACTCGCTACTACGCCTCCACCAACGGAAAACTTGCGCCGGTGAACCTTGATGCAGATCCCGTATCCGCAGTCCCATCCATTTCCGATTCTTCAAGGCAAACAGCGGCAGACCAGAAACCTGAACCGGATAAACCAAAGCGCGCCCGGCGAAATACCCCCGCCGAAGACGACCTCGCAGCTACGCGCGCAAAAGCAGGTACAAAGACGGTTGCCCCAGGTCCGGGGTCCCCACGGACAGGTCTTGGTCCGTGGGGTGGAGATCTCGCTTCTGAGACCTGGGATTCCACAACACCTTCAGGAATATCCAATCAGAAGACAACTCCCAAACCCTCCGGTCCCCGCAAAAAGAAGACGGGCATCGCATGAGTAGCTTTCCCGGACAAGACCCCCTCAATCCCGAACCCTCCACACCTCGCCCGGATCCGTCTCCCACGGCGGAAGAATTCCTTCCGCCTACGCAGGACCAAATTCCCAACACCATCCAGGATTTTACTCATCCCGAAGTCGGCAACTTCAACGATCTCCCGCTCTTTCAATCCTGGTACCAGCCCGCGTCCCCACCCCCTGCGCGCATTCCTAATCTCGGCCATCTCCTGATCCTGGGCGTGCTCACATGCTTAGGCATTCTATGCTCCATTCTCCTCACTGAAGCCGCCCTACACTTTCATCTCTACGGCATCTCGACGGCTGATAAAGCCACGAAGGATATTCATTACACGCTGGGCAACATGGTGGTTCTCTATCTTGTCCCCTTTGCCGCCAGCCTCCTGATATTCCCTCTCATGTGGCACAAAAACTTCTTTGCCGGCCTGCAATGGAACGCCAGAACAGCCCTGCTCCTGCGCAATCGTCTCTTTGGCGCAGCCTGCGCCTGCCTCGTACTCGCCATGACCGACGGAATGTTGATGCCCGGCCCGGCAGATGCGCCTATCGAAAAGCTCTTCCAAACCCCCATGGAAGCTTGGCTGCTCTTCGCCTTTGGCGTCACATTTGCACCCTTCTTTGAAGAGATCTTCTTCCGCGGTTTTCTGCTGCCCTCTCTCTGCACTGCATGGGACTGGACCGGAGAACAGTTCAGCCACAGATCCCCGCCCCCACTTGGCGAGAACGGCCATCCGCAATGGTCCATGCCCGCTATGGTCTCTGCCTCCATCCTCACCAGCATTCCCTTCGCCTGGATGCACGCCGAGCAGACCGGCTACTCCCTGGGACCGTTTCTTCTGCTGGCCTGCGTAAGCCTGGTTCTCTGCTGGGTGCGGCTCACCACCCGCTCCCTCTCCGCCAGCGTAATGGTTCACGCCTGCTATAACTTTCTGCTCTTTTCCCTCATGCTTTGGGGCACAAGCGGTTTCCAGCATCTCGACAAGAAATGATCGTCCGTGAGCCATTCCCTTTACAATCAAATCCAATGATCACCTCTACCCACGCCCAGCAGCTACTCTTCCTTCTCGCCCGGCTCAGCTTCCGCCTCGGCCAGTTCAAGCTCTCCTCCGGGGCAATTAGCGATTATTACGTCGACTGCCGCACCACTACGCTCCACGCCGTTGGAGGCCGGCTCACCGGGCACGCAATCCTTGAACTCCTCGAAGCCAATAAAATCGATGCTGAAGCCGTCGGCGGACTCACCCTGGGCGCCGACCCCATCGTCTCCAACGTGGCCACCGCCAGTGCCTGGCGGGCGCTCTCCAATCCTGCCGCCCCACTGATCAACGGCTTCCTGGTCCGCAAGGCGGAGAAGACTCACGGCACCGGCCGCCGCATCGAAGGCTTCAACCAACCCGGCGCCCGCGTGATTATCGTGGACGACGTCTGCACCACTGGCGCATCCACCATCACCGCAATCGAAGCCGCCCGCGAAGCCGGGATGATCGTCGCCGCCGTAGTCTGCATCGTAGAGCGCCAGGAAGCCAATGGCCGCCCCGCCGTAGAAGCCGCTGCACAAGCTGCTCCATTTTTCAGCCTGTTTACAGCCAACGACGTCCGCGCCGAACACATCCGCCAGCAGGAATAACAGATTCGATCTCAATTGATCACAGAAATCTGGGTGCCCCACTCTCACCACGTTTTTGTTTTTGTGGCTGGAGCATTTCGCCTATAGGTATAGAGTGATTCTCCGCTGGTCTGAAGATTACCTGTCCCTGCAAGAATAAGTAGCGCCAGCCTCCTGGCCCCGGCTGTAGCATGGACCTCCCGGTCCACGCTCACTCTACGCATTCAGGAGAACTGCTTTAGGGCGGGATAGCGCACTTCATCGCCGCTCGCGAAAGAAACTCCTCAGCAGTTCCGCAGCCTCATCCCCAAGAATTCCCTGCTCCACTTGCATCTGGTGGTTGAGTTGCGGATGGTTCAGCACCGTAAGCACCGACCCCGCCGCGCCCGCCTTGGGATCGGCAGCGGCAAAGACCAGCCGGTCAAGCCGCGCATGGATCATCGCCCCAGCGCACATCGCGCACGGCTCCAGCGTCACATACAGCGTGCAGCCATCGAGCCGGCAATTGCCCAGCGTCGTGGCAGCCGCGCGCAAGGCCACAATCTCCGCGTGCGCAGTCGGATCCGCATCGCACAGCACACGATTCTGTCCTCGCGCAAGAATCGTCCCTGCGCGCACAATCACCGCACCAATCGGCACCTCGCCAGCCTCCGCGGCCACGCGGGCTTCAGTGAGTGCGGCTTGCATGGCTTCAATATCCGAGATCATGCATTACCCGCCGGCTGCTGCTGAGTCATGCAGTGCAGCGTCCCCAATCCCCACACCAGGTCCACAGAGTGAATCCCAATCACCTCGCGTCCCGGAAAAATCTTTTCCAGAATATTCAGTACAACCCGATCGTTGGGATCGTGAAAAGTCGGTACCAGCACCAATTCATTGGCAATATAAAAATTTGCGTAGCTCGCCGGCAGTCTTTGCCCATCGAAAACTACCGGCCGCGGCATGGGCAGCTCCACCAGCGAGAATTGCTTTCCGTCGCCAGTCCGCGCCGCCTTCAACCGCTTCAGATTTTCAGCCAGCGGTGCATGGTTCGCATCTTTCTTATTCGACTCAACGCAACTCACAATCGTCGCGTCCCCAACGAACCGGGTTATATCGTCCACATGCCCATGCGTATCGTCGCCCGCGATTCCCGCGTCCAGCCAAATCACCTGGTCGATACCCAGAAATTCGCAAAATGCCTGCTCCAACTCCTCGCGGCTCACAATCGGATTCCGCTGCTGCACCTCGCTCAGCAGGCACTCCTCGGTGGCCAGCAAAATCCCCGCGCCGTTGGTATCGATCGACCCGCCTTCCAGCACCAGGCGTCGCGACGAGCCGTCGGCCAGCGCAACGCTTGGCTTCCACTCCGGCAATCCAAGCAAGCCAGCCACGCGCCCCGGCACCTTATCGTCGAGCTGCCAGTTGGAATACTTGGCCCACGCGTTGAAGCGCCAGTTAGTAATGCCTATCCGGCCTTCCGCATTGCGCACGAAGATTGGACCTGAATCGCGAGTCCAACTGCGGTTGGTGGGCCAAAGATGAAAACTCACGCGATCGAGATTTGCTCCAGTCCGCTCCAGAATGCCGTCCACGTGTCTCTGCGCCTTAGCATCCTCAACCAGAATGTGCACCCTCTCCCGCGCGGCAAGCAGTCGCACGATCTCCGCATAGATCCACGGAATGGTCTGAAACTTGCCCGGCCAGTCTTCAGGATTGTGCGGCCACGCCAGCCAGGTAGCCTCGTGGCGCTCCCACTCGGCGGCCATGCGGTAGCCCAATGCTCGCGGCGTTGCCGCTGACGCAAAAGATTCAGTCATGGCTATTTTAAATCTCCGTCCTGCGGCCAGGTGTTCACCGGATCGAGATAGCGCTGGGTGATGGGCGCGTAGGCATCAACTCGCCGGTCGCGCAGAAATGGCCAATTGCGCCGTGTCTCTTCAATCAACCCCAGGTCGATTTCGCCGAGCAGAATCTCCTCCGCATCGTGCGAGGCCTTGGCAATCACACGCCCAAAGGGATCAGCCAGAAAGCTGCCGCCCCAGAACTCCAATCCCGGCCCTGTAGCACGATTTCCTAAAATGTCGCCGTGTTCCACACCCACGCGATTCACCCCGGCCACATAGACGCCGTTGGCGATGGCGTGCGCGCGCTGGATAGTCTGCCACGCATCATATTGTGCCGCGCCAAATTCATCTTTCTCAGCCGGGTGCCAGCCGATTGCGGTCGGATAAAACAGCACCTCGGCCCCCTGCAATGCGGTGATCCGCGCGCCTTCGGGATACCACTGGTCCCAGCAAACCAGCGTACCCACGCGGCCAAAGGCAGTATCCACGGCATGAAAACCCAAATCGCCGGGAGCAAAATAATATTTTTCGTAGTAGAGCGGGTCATCCGGAATATGCATCTTGCGGTAGACGCCGGCGATGGCCCCGTCGGCATTCAGCGTAACCGCCGTATTGTGATAAAGCCCCGGCGCACGGCGTTCAAAGAGCGAAGCGATAATCACGACCCCAGCTTCACGCGCTACTGCTGCAAGCTTTTCTGTCGATGGCCCCGGAATCGCCTCAGCTAGATCGAAGAGCCGAAGATCCTCGCGCTGGCAAAAGTACTGCGTCTTGAAAAGCTCCGGCAGGCAGACGACGTTCGCGCCCAGCCGCGCCGCCTCGCGAATGTGCTCCATCGCCGTGGCGAAATTCGCCTCTGAATCCGGCCCCATGCGCATCTGCACAAGGCCCACGGTATATTTGCGTGCATTCCCCATCGATTGCCGAACCCCTCTTGAAACCATGCAGTAAGGCCAACCCCGCCCGGCGGAATTGGCCTCTCAGCTCATTCGAACATCTAATCCCTTACTCTTCCAGAATTAGGACCGCGGCAGCAATCGTAGTGGTCCACTTGCCGCGCTTATCGCCCACCGCCGATTGCGTCACATTGCTGGTGCGAACAATCTTGTTGGAGATGCGATAGATCTCCTTCTTCTCGTCCCAGCTCGTATCTGGGTCAAATTCCACGTCCAGCGTTGTCGCCAGCATTTCTGCAGCCAGCTCCTCGGCGTACTCCCCAGCCTGATCCTCGGTCTCGCCAAAGCTATGGTGCTCGCTCAGGTAGCCGTAGGCGTTGCGGTCAGCGGGAATGGCCACGCCAATACTCGAAACGATGAGCCGGTGCGGCTCGCGCGTGGAGTTTTCCGCAATGACCGAAAAAACCACTTCGCCGTCGTTCAGGTATTTCTGCCCTTCCTTGCGCGTAATCACCTTGCACTGCGGCGGAAAGATGGATGAAACGCGCACCAGATTCTGCGAGGCAATCCCCGCATCCCTGAGCGCCAACTCAAAGGAGGTCAAACGCTCCTTGTGTTTGCCTACGCCTTTGGTGAAGAAAATCTTCTTTGGCACCATGCCCATTCCCAATTTCTATGTACCCTCCATGAGTTTGAAAATTCTGCGATTTACACAATGTACCCGCATGAGTCTATCGCATTCTGGCGGGTTGGGACTAGGTTAGTTGGATTAAATCTCATCATCCCGGGAATCGCACCCGCCCGCCATTGCCACCCCTGATTTACAGATGGTAGCCTCTACCTTGAAGCATCGCAGGGAAGGAAGACCAGAAAACCAATGCAAACCACCTATAACGGGCTGGAATTGCCGAAAAACGGCCAGCCGATCGACTACAAGAACGGCCAGTTTGAAGTCCCCGACCATCCTATTATTCCCTTCATCGAAGGCGATGGCACCGGCCGCGATATCTGGAAGGCCACGCAGCGGGTCTTTGACGGCGCGGTCGCGAAGGCTTACGGCGGCAAGCGCGCGATTCAATGGTTTGAAATTTTCGCCGGCGAAAAAGCCTTCCGCCAGTTCTCCACCTGGCTTCCCGACGACTCCGTAGCTGCGGCGCGCGATCTGCGCGTCTCCATCAAAGGCCCACTCACCACGCCCATCGGCGGCGGCATCCGTTCGCTCAATGTGGCCCTGCGTCAGATCCTGGACCTCTACTCCTGCGTCCGGCCGGTCAAATATTATCAGGGCGTTCCCAGCCCGGTGAAGCACCCCGAACAGCTCGATATCGTCATCTACCGCGAAAATACTGAAGACGTTTACGCCGGCATCGAGTTCAAGCAGGGCAGCGAAGACGCAGCCCGTCTCATCGACTTCCTCAACAACGACCTGCTCAAAGGCGGCAAGAAAAAAGTACGCGAAGACTCCGGCGTGGGCATCAAGCCCATCTCCATCTTCGGCACCAAGCGCCTGGTCCGCGCCGCCATCAAATTTGCGCTGGAAAGCGGCCGCAAAACCGTCACCCTGGTCCACAAAGGCAACATCCAGAAGTTCACTGAGGGCGCATTCCGCGAGTGGGGTTACGAAGTCGCCACAGAGGAGTTCCGCGCGCAAACCGTCACCGAACGCGAAAGCTGGATTCTCGGCAACGTCGAAGCCAACCCCGGACTCACCATTGAGCAGAACGCCGCTCTAATCGAGCCCGGCCTCGAATTTGGCAATCAGAGTTTCCGCGATTCCGTTCATGCTGAGATCAAGGCAGTCCTCGACTCCATCGGCAAATCCCACGGCAACGGCGCGTGGAAATCGAAGATCCTCATCAACGACCGCATCGCCGACTCCATCTTCCAGCAGATTGTCATCCGGCCCGCGGACTATTCGGTCCTCGCCACCACCAATCTCAACGGCGACTACATCTCCGACGCAGCCGCCGCGCAGGTGGGCGGCCTGGGCATCGCCCCCGGCGCAAACATCGGCGACGGCTACGCGGTCTTTGAAGCCACCCACGGCACCGCTCCAAAATATGCTGACAAGGACATGATCAATCCCGGCTCCCTCATCCTCTCGGGCGTTATGCTGTTGGACTTCATTGGTTGGAAAGAAGCAGCCAAGTTGATCGAAACTGCGATGGAGAAGACGATTCAGCAGAAGTTCGTCACCTACGACTTCGAGCGTCAGCTTGCCGGGGCCACCAAAGTAGGAACCAGCGAATTTGCAACACGCATCATTGGAAACATGTAATTACAGTGGTCAGTGATCAGTGGTCAGTGGTCAGTTTTGAAAGGGCACGACTTTAGTCGTGCCGCAAGCATTCAATAAAAGGCAACGGGGCTTTAGCCCCTGAGGGATGTTTTTCAGCGCACTTTAGGATTTGGTTCAGAGGAGAAATTTTCATGCGTAAGAAAGTCAGCATCATCGGAGCCGGCAACGTAGGCGCAACCACCGCCCACTGGATTGCGGCCAAGGAATTGGCCGACGTGGTTTTGGTCGACGTGGTCGAAGGCATCCCGCAAGGCAAGGCGCTCGATTTGCTCGAATCCATGCCTATTGAAAAGCGCGACGTCAGCGTCACCGGCGCCAACGACTACGCGGCCACGGCCCACTCCGATATCGTGATCATCACCGCGGGCATTCCCCGCAAGCCCGGAATGAGCCGCGACGACCTGCTCCACACCAACTTCAAAATCATGTCGGACGTGGTGGAGAAGGTGGTCGCACAGTCGCCCGAGTCCATCCTCATCATTGTCTCCAACCCGCTGGACGCTATGGCCCAGACCGCCTTTCGCCAGGCCGGCTTCAACCGCGAGCGCGTTATCGGCATGGCCGGCGTGCTGGACTCGGCGCGCTTCCGCACCTTCATCGCCGAAGAGCTCAACGTCAGCGTTGAAAATGTAACCGCATTCGTTCTTGGCGGCCACGGCGACACCATGGTCCCGCTTCCCCGCTACTCCACCGTCGCCGGAATTCCCATCACCGAACTCATCGCACCCGATCGTCTCGAAGCCATCGTCCAGCGCACCCGCGACGGCGGTGCGGAGATCGTCAAGCATCTCAAAACCGGCAGCGCATATTACGCGCCCTCCGCAGCCGCCACCGAAATGACCGAAGCCATCCTCAAGGACAAGAAAAAGATATTGCCTTGCGCCGCCTATCTCGAAGGCGAGTACGGAATCGAGGGCTATTACATCGGCGTTCCCTGCAAGCTGGGCGCTGCCGGTCTCGAAAAAATCATCGAGATCAAGCTTACCCCCGAAGAAGATGCCGCTCTCAAAAAGAGCGCCGCCGCCGTCAAGGAACTCTGCGCAGTGATCGGCGTCTAGCGCGTCGGTCAAAACGGTTATGCGGAAAGGTTCTGCTCATGAAGCGTCTCTTGTTCGCAATTGCGGCTGTGGCAATCACCTGCGCTCCAATGCAGGCACAGAAGAAATATGACCTTCTGTTGCAGGGCGGCCATGTTATCGATCCGGCCAACCACATCGACGGCGTGATGGATGTTGCCGTTGATAACCATCACATTGCCGCTGTCGCCGCGCACATCGACCCGGCGCTCGCCGTCAAGACCATCGACGCCACCGGCCTCTATGTGACCCCGGGGTTGATAGACATTCACGTTCACGTCTATGCGAGCACGGGAGAAGCCGGTTCCTACGCGGGCGACAACAGCGAGTTTCCTGACGGATTTACATTTCGCGCCGGAGTGACGACAGTTGCCGATGCGGGCTGCTCGGGATGGAAGAACTTTGAGGACTTCAAGGCGCACATTATCGATCGCTCAAAAACGCGCGTGCTGGCATTCCTGAATATTGTGGGAGCGGGCATGCGCGGGCCCAAATATGAACAGAACCTGGACGAGATGGACCCCATCGCTGCGGCCGCGATGGCCAAAAAATATCCAAACGTGATTGTGGGCATCAAGACGGCACACTACCTGGCGCCCGATTGGACAGCGGTGGAGAGAGCAGTCGAGGCCGGCACGCTGGCCAATATTCCGGTGATGGTGGACTTCGGCGCGTTCCTGCCGGAGCGGCCTTATCAGGAGTTGGTGACCAGCAAGATTCGCCCCGGCGATATTTCAACTCACATGTATCGGGATATGGTGCCGATTCTGGATGCGCAGGGCAAGGTGCTGCCTTATTTGTTTGAGGCGCGCAAGCGCGGCGTGATCTTCGACGTGGGTCACGGAGGCGGAAGCTTTCTCTTTCGCCAGGCAGTGGCTGCCATTAAACAGGGTTGGGTTCCCGACTCGATCTCCACCGATCTGCATATCGGCAGCATGAACAGCGGCATGAAGGACATGCTCAACCTGATGTCGAAGTTCCTGAATATGGGCATTTCACTTCAAGATGTGATTCGCGATTCAACCTCCAATCCTGCGAAAGAGATCAAGCATCCTGAGTTGGGCACGCTCAGCGTAGGATCGGACGCGGATATCGCGGTGCTTCGCCTGGAGCACGGACGCTTCGGATTTGTAGACAGCGCCGGCTCGCGCATGAGTGGAGACAGGAAACTGATTTGCGAGCTGACGGTGCGCGACGGCCAGGTGGTTTGGGACCTGAATGGACTGGCCGGCGAGGACTGGACGAAGCAAAAGCACTAATGCTCACACGGTTGGCGTTGATCGAATTTGCGGACCTGGTGACAAGAGTTTTGTGAATGTTCTAACTCCATGGATCAGACAATCAGTGCTGTGTAGCCTTGATATAATCAGCTTGAGAGGGAAAGAAAAGATTATGACAACTTTCTTCAAATGGGCATTTCTGGGCTTAATCGTCCTCATGGCAACCGCCGTCTCTTCGGCACAAACAAAATTCCCCTTGCTCTCCGGCGAATGGACTGTTACCACCCCCGATCCCACTTCCAGCAGCAAGGCTCCCTATGTCATGCTTTACTGCCTGAATGATGAATTGTGGACCAAGGCGCTCACGCAGAATCCCGCTTGCTCCATTACGCAGTTCTCCGTCTCGTCAGCCGGCGCAAGTTACTTGATGGACTGTCCCATGAAGGCCTTTCAGATGAAGGGCAACGTCAAGCTGACCTTTGACGGAATGACCCACATGATCGGCAGCAGCTCCTTGGATACAACGACCAATGGAAAAACAACCCACATGGATTCCACATCCGACTACCGATGGAAGGGCCCCACCTGCAACCCCAGTGCCGACATGAACCTGAAGTTCAAACGGCATTGATTCAGATTCAATAGCAACGCCTCCACCGGTGTATCGAAATCATGTTGACCAATAGCCGCTTGTCTTAGCGTACGCATTTTTTTGAAGTTCACTGCCGCACAAATGCAACCATTGCCGGTCCGGCCTGCGCCGCGCACTGCACCGGCGCCAGGTGTCCGCAGCCCGTAATAATTTCCAGCTTCGACTGCTGAGCCAGTTGGTGCATCTTCTCCCCCTGGCTCAGCGTCGTGATGCGGTCCTCAGCGCCCCACTCAATCAGCACCGGCATCTTCAACTGCGGTAAAAAGCTGTCGGTAGCATCGCGGCCTGTGAGCATGGAATCCATCGCCCGGTGGACCACCCATGCGTTCTGCCGGGAAACTCTCAAAATATCCCGCGCAATGAAGCCCGGAATCCGGTGCGGATGGGGCATCAGCAGCGCTTCCAGTTGATCCAGCTCCGCAGGCGTCTGAGGCGTAAACAGCCGCGTATCCCATTTGGGTTTCTCATAAAGACCAGCCGAGTCAAACAGCACCAGCCGCCTGACTCTTTCAGGATGCTCATTTGCAATGATTTGCACAATCCAGCCGCCCATCGACCAGCCGCCCAGATCCACCTGCTTCAACCCCAAGACATCCAGAAAGCCCACCACCACGGCAGCCTCGTCGTGCACTGAATATGAAAAATTAGCCGGCCTTTCACTGCGTCCATACCCAATCAAATCAGGCATATAGACGCGATAACCTGCGCCGGCCAACAGCGGCGTAAGTTCCCGCCAGTCCTCGGCGCGCCCACCCAACCCGTGAACCAGCACCACAGCCGGCCCATTTTCAGGTCCATCCACATTGTAATGAATACGATAGCCGCCAACCGTCACCGTGCGGCTCTCAACCCCCGCGAGGAACGCCCGTAAATACATCATTCCGTTGAAGTAACTAACCGGACGCGCCCAGAACTCAACTCCAGCCGCCAAAAACAACGCCAGCGCAACATAAACAAACCAAAGACGCTTGCTGCCTTTCATGGTTCCTCTCACACCTTCAGTTTCAGCGCTCGCTGCCAGCCGTTCTCAATGACGCGCACTGTGACGGGATCGATCTTCAGGGCGCTATGACTGTTCCATTCCGCCCGCTCCACCCAGCGCACGGCATCCGCGTCAGAGGCCGCCTGCAACTGGCCTTCCGCCACGCGGCACAGGTAGTCGGCGATCACGTAGTGGTAACGGACGCGCCCGCCCTCCCGCTGAATGCGATCCAGAAGCTCAATCAATTCAATCGGTACGACCGTCAGTCCGGTCTCTTCTCTCACCTCGCGGACCACTCCGCCCAGCAGCGGCTCGCCCACTTCCAGCAGACCGCCCGGCAGCGTCCATTGGCCCAGCATCGGCTCGGTTCCGCGCTGCACCAGCAGCACGCGTCCCTGCTCCACAATCACCGCACCCACCCCCACTAGCGGCGCCTCGGGATACTCTCTTTGCATACTCCTCCACCAGAAACCAAACCTCTCGAGTTTGAGAGCTCGTATCTAACTTTCGCACAAAAATCCGTGCCCCATCCTTGCGCCTACCGGGGTCCCAGCGAACAGGTCTTCGTCCGTGGGGTGGTTACTGGCACAAGGGTGGGAAACCTCAACAGTTGACCGTACTCGAACCACAATAAACAGTCCCCAGCCGCCCCGCATTCGCAACTTATGCGAAGAGCTATCATCAAATAAAAACAGGAGACCAAAAATGGCGGAGTTCACGTTGCGAATCGATGGAATGCACTGCGGCTCCTGTATCCGCCGCGTCAGCCAGGCGTTGGCCTCCGCTGAAGGGGTTCAGGTGGAAGAGGTGCGCCTGGGCGCGGCGCGGCTCAGAACCAATCTTGCCCCTGCACCGGTCGATCTTGTCGTTGCCGCGCTCGCCAAAGCCGGCTACTCCGCGCAACTGGAAACCTGAAGTGCCCACGCCAGCAATGGAATCGCTTACCCTCCCGGTTCTGGGCATGACCTGCGCCTCCTGCCAGCATCATGTGGAAGTGGCATTGCGCTCGACCTGGCCCGCCAAACCCTCCGCGTGATGCGCCAGAACCTGGCCTGGGCCATCGGCTACAACTTGCTCGGCATTCCCCTTGCCGCCGGCCTGCTTTACCCCAGCTTCCACATTCTGCTCACACCCTGGCTGGCCGCCGCCGCCATGGCACTCAGTTCCGTCTGCGTACTGGCAAATAGTCTTCGCCTGCGCCGCTGGCGGCCAGTCACGATAAACTAACTCCAGAGCCATTCTGTGCGCATCCTTACCCGCTACATCCTCGGCGAGATCCTCTCCCACACCGTCATCGGGTGCGCTCTATTCACCTTTATTCTCTTCATGCGCGATCTTCCCCACATCCTTGAGATGGTGGTCCGCAACAGCTCCACCTTCAGCAATGTGCTGGAGATCTTTCTTCTCACGCTGCCCAACACTTTCAAGGTCACCATCCCCATAGGCGTGCTGGTGGGCGTGCTGCTCGGACTGAGCCGCCTGGCCGCCGACAGCGAGATCATCGCCATGCGAGCCTCCGGCCTGGGCATCGGCTACTTTGTGCGCGTCGCATCCATGGTGGCCGTCACCGGCACGCTGGTGGGGCTGGTCAACTCCATTTACGTGGCTCCGCGCGCCAACCAGGCCATCCTCGATATGCAACAGGAGCTGGAAACCTCGCAAGCCTCCTACGAGATTCAGCCGCGCGTCTTCTATGAGGATTTCCGCAACTTCGTCCTTTATGTGCAGGACGTGCGCGCCGGCACGGGCGCGGCCAACTGGCGTCAGGTTTTCATGGCCGACGTAACCGATCCCTCCAACCCGCAAATCACCACTGCCGCCTCCGCCACCGTGGTCAACGACACCAGCCAGGATTTGCTTATGCGCCTGCGCGACGGATCGCGGCACGAGACCGTGGAAGGCCAGCCGCAGCAGTACAACATCTCCACCTTTGCCACCACCGATATGCCCCTGGCCCTGGGCCAGCAAAACGAATTCCACCTGGGACGCATGGATACGGTCATCTATGCCCTGCCCCTGGGCGCTCTGCTCGAACGCACCCGCGGTCCCGACCCCAAGCGATTCCTCATCGAATTGAACAATCGCTTCGCTTATCCCGCAGCCTGCATGGTGCTGATGCTGGTGGGCGTTCCGCTGGGAGTGGCTTCGCGCCGAGGCGGCAAGAGCTCCGGCTTCGTCTTTTCCATTTTGCTCGTTTCCTTCTACTACATCCTCTCTTACACCGGCATCGCCATGGCCCGCCAGGGCAAGATTTCGGTCTTCTTAGGGGTATGGCTGGCCAACCTGCTCTTCGCCGGGGCCGGCGTTTTTCTGTTGTGGCAAATGGCCAGCGGCGGCCGCATCCTCTACGCCATCACCAGCTGGGCCGCGCGTTCTCCCAAACCCGAGTCAGATGCCGCGCCGAAACACAACGGCATTCCACGCGCCGGCTTTCTCGAGCGGCTGCAACCGCGTTTCCAGCGCACAAAGGCTCGCAACGTCTTTCCGCGCATCCTCGACGAGTACGTAGTCCGCGAATTTCTCAACACCTTCTGCCTGGTGCTGGCAGGCTTCGTAATGCTCATGCTGATCTTCACATTCTTTGACCTGGTGGGCGACATCCTGCGCAACCACATTCGCATCTCCATGGTCGGAGACTATCTGGTCAACCTGACGCCCAGCATGCTCTACCAGATCGCGCCGCTGGCGGTATTGATCGCCGTGCTGGTCACCTTCGGCGTGCTCAACCGCAACAGCGAACTCATCGCCATGAAGGCCACAGGCATCAGCCTCTACCGGCTCGTGATCCCCATCTTCTTCATCTCCGCCATTCTGTCCGTAACTCTCTTCATGTTTGACCAGTACTATCTGCCCCAGGCCAACCGCAAAGCTGAGGCACTGCGCAACATCATCAAAGGACTTCCCCCCCAGACCGTGCTGCACCCTGAGAACAATTGGATCTTCGGCCAGCCGCGTCCCGGCGAGCCAGGCCGCATCTTCTACTACCAATTCTTTGACAACGAACGCAACGAGTTTGCCAATATCTCCATCTTCGAGTTCGATCCCTCTACCTTCGCGCTCTCGCGGCGCATCTTCGCCTCGCGCGCCGTCTGGGATCCGGCAATCGGCTCCTGGCGCTTTCTGAATGGCTGGCAGCGCGACATCGGGGGCGCCAACATTACCGAGTATCGCGATTTTAAACAAACTTCTTTCGCTGAGATTCATGAAGATCCCAGCCACTTCAAGAAAGAAGGCCTGCAATCGCAGGAGATGAACTTCGGCCAGCTCGAGAGTTATATCGGCGACCTGAGCCAGAGCGGTTTTGACACCAAGCGCCTGCGCGTGGCGCTGTGGCACAAGCTCGCCTATCCGCTCATCGCCATCGTCATGGCGGTGCTGGCCATCCCCTTCGCGCTCTCCATGGGACGCCGCGGCTCGCTCACCGGCATTGCCGTAGCCATCGCCGTGGCGCTCACCTACTTTGTGGTCGACGGCCTCTTCGGAGCCATGGGCAACGTGAACTACCTGCCCGCCTCACTGGCCGCTTGGTCCCCGGACGTGCTTTTCGGGCTCACAGGCGGCTATCTGCTGCTGCGCACACCGACATAGCTCGACCAACCTGATGGTCAATTCTCCCCTTTTGCCCGTCCCCGTACAATAATCTTATGTTTCGCGATCTGGCCCCGCTCTACAGTTACATGCGCCGCTACCGCTGGGGATACCTGTGGGGCACGCTCTCCTGCATCGCCACCAATGCGGCTGCCGTCCAGTTTCCCAGGGTCCTGGGATGGGCCGTAGATAAACTGCAAAAGGGCCACGCCAATCACCGGATGATTCTGCTCTTCGCCGGTCTGCTCATCGCCATCTCTCTCACCAAGGGAATTTTTCTATATTCCCAGCGCTGGATTCTCATCGGCATCTCCCGCGAAATCGAATTCGACGTCCGCAACGATCTCTTCCGCCATCTCGAAAAACAGGATACCGGCTTCTATCAACGCTATCGCACCGGCGACGTGATGGCCCGCATGACCAACGACCTGAATGCCGTCCGCATGCTGCTCGGTCCGGCCCTCATGTACAGCGCCAACACGGTCTTCTTCACCGTATTCTCCCTGTATTTTCTGCTGCGCATCAGCCCCTGGCTCACCCTGGTGGCTTTGGCGCCCATGCCGCTTGCCAGCATCCTGATCCAGTACCTCGGCCACAGAATTCACGACCGCTTCGAGCGCATCCAGGCCAGCTTCTCTGAAATCTCTTCCCAGGCCCAGGAAAACTACTCCGGCGCCCGCCTCATCCGTGCCTTCGCGCGCGAGGAGTCCCAGATCGGCCTCTTCGAAAAACTCAATCGCCTTTACATCGCCCGTTCCCTCCGCCTGGTGCAACTCATGGGCATGCTCTGGCCTTCACTCGAGTTCATCCTCGGCGTCTCCATGGTCATCACTCTGCTGGCCGGCGGTCACCTGGTCATCGAAAATCGCATCACGGTCGGCCAGTTCGTCGAGTTCAATACCTACATGATTCTGCTCATCTGGCCCATCATCGCCGTGGGCTGGGTGGTCAATCTCTTCCAGCGCGGCACTGCCTCGGTCAAACGAATCGACGAGTTGCTCAAAGCCGAACCCGCCATCGACGACCGCTCCGCGGACAAATCCATTGGACCGGATACAGCGTTTCAAGGCGATATCGATTTCCGTAATCTGAATTTCAGTTACGGCGATGCTCCGGTCCTCCACGATATCTCGCTGCACATTCCAGCCGGCACAAGCATGGCCATCGTCGGTCCCACCGGCTCGGGCAAAACCACTCTGGTAAACCTGATCTCAAGAATGTATGAAGCGCCCGTTGGGTCGCTGTTGATCGACGGCCGCCCAATACGCGATTATCCCTTGGCGGTGCTGCGCCACAACATCGGCATGGTTCCCCAGGAAACCTTCCTCTTCAGCGAGACCATCCGTGAAAACCTGGCCTTTGGCGCGCCTCATGCCGGCGCGGAGGAACTACTCGAAGCAGCCGAGGTCGCCCACATTCGCCTGGAGTTCGAAGAGTTTCCGCAAGGCTTTGAGACCATGGTGGGCGAGCGTGGCGTAACGCTCTCCGGCGGCCAAAAGCAGCGCGCAGCCATCGCCCGCGCCCTTCTGCGCCGCCCCTCCATCCTCATCCTCGACGACGCACTGGCCTCAGTGGATACATACACTGAAGAGCGCATTCTGGGCGGATTGCGGAACTACACGGCGAACTCCACCACCATCCTGATCTCCCACCGCGTCTCCACCGTGCGTGATGCCGACCAGATCGCCGTCCTCGACCACGGCAGAATCGTGGAGTTGGGCCGCCACGAAGAGTTGCTGGCCTTAGACGGCTACTACGCCGGCCTCTACCAGAAGCAGCAGTTGGAAGAAGAGTTAACCGTAACCGGATGATAAAAACAGGGAATAGGGAATAGGGAACAAGGAATAGGGATTGTGCATACAGTCATGAAACGCATTCATGCATTTTTGCACTATCAAAACAGAGAATTGCAAAGCTCAATCAGCACAGATGTCCGATCGCAGAATGAGTTTTTTTATTCCCTATTCCCCATTCCCTGTTTTTTACGCGTTCCAATGTGAAACCACTCCCGTCTCGGCATCGAATTCATCGCTGCTAGATTGCCTACGTCCCAAGCCCAGAGCGCTCATCTGCAGCGGAGCCGGATTGACGTCTGGATCTTTCGCCACCTGCCGCCAGGCATCGCGCACATTTTTTACACATTGGATGGTGTGCTCGAACTTCTGCCGCGAGGCCGACTGAGAGGCCTGCAAAATCTGCGCGAAGATCGACGCATAAAACTCGCTGAGCACCTGCGCTGGCCGCCCGCCCACATCCATGCGCAGCCGCGCTTGCAGATGAATGATGATATCCAGGGCGCGTTTCACGGCGGTCCGGCGTCCCGCCTGGTCTCCGCGCTCCACGGCCGCACTGGCAGCGTAAAGAAAGCGAAGAATACCGTCATAAAGCGCCACAACCAGATCCACCGCCGAAGCGCTGTCCAGTGCATGTTCCTGATAACTGCCCATTCGCTTAATACTCCTTAGCCGCCTGAGTTTTGGTTGTAGCCGGTGATGGCCGAATAGAGCTCATTGACGCCGGCCAACTGCGAGGGCAGCTCCTGCATGATCTCGTTGGCGCTGTTCAGTTCAGCGGTCAGGCTCACCTGTTGCGCCGAGATCAGGCTGTTTTCCTTTGAAATGTCCGCATTCAACGTGGATTCAATGTTGCTGTCGGAGCTTGCGGCCAGCGCCAGAATACCCGTCGGCGTACTGTTGCCGGCGTTGCTTAGCATGTTGGAGAAACTCATTCCCCAACTGTTCGCGTTCTGGAAAAATCCCACTACGCTGTTGTAGTCCGCGTTTAGCACCGAATCCAGAGAGGCGGTGTCCAGGCTTATTGTCCCATCGTTGTTCACGCTGATGCCAAGCGTAGTCACGCTGCCGATGTCCGACGAATTCGTATAGTCCAGGTTCGTGGTGCTGGTATTGCTGGTGTCCAGGATATTGGAGGTCACGGTCAGATCGCCGGCGGTCCCCGTGGTTCCGGAGGTCAATGTCAGGGTCGATTTGCCGTTCGTGGTCGTCACGCTGGCCGTTACCCCGATATTGGCCGAGTTGATGGCGCCGGCAACGCCGGAGAGGTTGTTGCTCGGAGAAGTGGTCGAGTTGGCCGGCACGCTGATCGTTTGCGTCGTGCCATTGCCAACCTTGATCGAGATGGAGCCGGTGAGCGCATCGCCCTCGGTGACCGAATCCAGAGTGGCGGTCGACGCCGTCGCGCTGGTGCCGCTTGAGGTATTCGCGTCGCTGCCGTCTGTCACAGTAGAACTCAGAAGCGTGTCGCTGGTGGCCACGACAGTCGAACTGACGGTCAATGCTCCGCTCGATCCCTCGGTTCCGGAAGTCAACTCCAGGGTCGACTCGTTGTCGCTGGTCACGACGGTCGCCGTCACCCCTATGCCGGCCGAGTTGATGGCGCTCGCCAGCCCGGCGAGCGTGTTTTGCCCCGATGTCGTCGGCACATTCACGGTCTGCGCGCTGGTGTCGGAGATGCTGGAGGTCACGGTCAAATCGCCGCCGCTCCCGGCGGTTCCCGACGTCAAAGAAAGGATCGTTCCTGCGGTGTTCAGCGAAGCCGTGATCCCGAGGCTTGTCGAGTTGCTTTGGATTGTGCTCTCCAGCGTGGAAAGCGTGTTCACCCTGGTCCCGGTGTAAATGGTGTCGGTCGCCGCGCCGGAGCTGGGCTCGTCGCCAAGTACCACGGTCTCCGCCGTGCCGCTGCCCACCGTGATGGAGATGGAGCCGGTCAGCGTATCGCTCGAGTTGCCTACCGCGGTCAGAGTGCCGGTTGCGGCAACCGCGCTGGCGCCGGTTGTGGAATCCGCGTCGGTGCCCGCCGTCCCGGTGTATTCCAAGGTATAACCGCCGGCCTTCGCTATCGAGATGGAACCGGTGAGCGTCGTGCCGGTGTTGCTCGAAATCGCAGTGAGACTGCCGTTCGGATTGGATGCGTTGAGCCCGCTCATAAGTTGTTGCTGCAGCAATGTGAGCGTGGGCGAGCCGTAGAGCGGCTCGGGATTGCCCGAGCTATCGTTGCCATCCTGGGCGCTCATGGCGCTCACCAGCGAGTTGTAATCGGAGACGAACTGGCTGACCGTGCTCTCGACATCGGTGTTGTAGTTGGTGATCACCACCTGCACCTGCTCCAGGCTTCCATCGGATTCCTTCGTGCTGGGAGCCAGCAGTTGGAAGGTCACGCCGGGTATGAGATCGGCCACTGTGTTCGAGGCGCTGGTCAGGGCGACGCCGTCCACCGTCAGATTGGCGTCCTCGCCCGTCACCGAGTTGGTGTAGTCCAACGTGGAACTGCCGGTGTCGACGACGCTGGAGGACACGGTCAGCGTCCCGGCGGTTCCCGTGGTTCCCGATGTCAGTGTAAGAATCGTTCCAGCGGTGTTCGTCGAAGCCGTGATCCCGAGGCTTGTCGAGTTGCTTTGGATTGTGCTCTCCAGCGTGGAAAGCGTGTTCACGCTGGTTCCGGTGTAGATGGTGTTGGCTGCCGCGCCGGAGCTGGGCTCGTCGCCAAGAACCACGGTCTCCTTAGTGCCGCTGCCAACCGTGACCGAAATCGAGCCGGTCAGCGTATCGCTCGAACTGCCAACCGGATCCATGGTGCCGGTTGAGGCAACCCCGGTCGTGCCCGCCGTGCCGGTGTAACCCAGAACTTTATTGCTGGCGGCAATCGAGTTCGAGCTGATCGTCAGGTTTCCATCCGCTCCCGAGGTGCCCGAAACCAGGCTCAACCGCGAACCCGAGGAATCGGTCAGCACGCTGGCGTCCACGCCCACCGACGACGCGTTGATGGCTGCCGCCAGCGTGGAAAGCGTGTTGTCCGTTGTGGTACCGAAGGTTTGTGCCGTGCCGTTGCCTACCTTGAGCGTGATCGATCCCGACAGCGTCGCCGATGAGCTGGAGACCGCGGACAGATAGCCGCTCGAAGTCGCGGCCAGATTCGTCACCTCCACCGTGTGCGTTCCTGCTACCGCCGAAGAGTCGGCAGCCGTCAGCGTCAGCACGTTGGTGTTCGAGCTGGAACCCTCCTTCTCCGCTAGGATGCCCTGCGCATCCGTCAGCGAACTCATGTCATTGGAGAGATTCGAGAACAGCGTCCCCAGGCTGGAGATCGCCGTATCCTGGCTATCCAACGTGGTCAACTGAGTCTTCCACGGAGTCTCCACATTCTGCAGATTGCCCACGATCTCGGCCACCGTCGAACTCACGTTGAAGCCAGTGCCGCTGGTCGCAGACCCGAAACTCAACCCTACCGTGCCCATTGTTCCCTCCGTCATGACTGCGAGCAGCCTGAGAACCACCCGTGGCCAAACCACATTAAAGAGAACTCATCATTCGCCTTCGAACTTCTCCAATGCAAAGAGGCGCAATTTCCCGCGTGCAAACTCTTCATCGGCTCTCGACGCATACGGCATTAGCCGCGCCCTCTTTAAATCGGCTACATTTAGCGGAATCAGCCGCTAACGCAAAGAAGAGCGCCCGCGAAGACGCCCTTCTTTGGTTACCGATCCGCCGAGGCGGAAGTTTTCGCTATTGCAGCAGCTTGGTCACTTCCTGCTGCACGCTGTTGGCCTGCGCCAGCGCGGCTATGCCGGTCTGGCTCAGAATTTCGTACTTGGACATATTCGACGTTGCCGACGCATAGTCGGTGGCCTGCACCGCGTTCTGTGCCGATTCCACGTTCTCCGACTGCGTGCTGAGCACCTGGCTGACGGCGTTCAGGGTGTTGATCTGCGCGCCGATATAGCCGTCCTGCGCCGATACGTCGGTGATGGCCGAGCTGAGCGAGGTCAGCGCCGCCTGGGCATCGTTCTGGTTGGACAGATCGGTTGTGCTCAACGACTGGCCGGCTGTGTCCGAGTAGCTGATCGTGGCCGTGCCGCCCGCGCTATTTGTGTCTGCGGTGAAGGTCGCGCTGGCCCCGGCCGTCTGCCCGGTGGCTGCATCCGCGATGTCAGGAGACCCCGTTCCGGCTCCGGAGTTTGAGACGCCGGTGGTGTAGTATGTCCCGGCGGTGTAGGTAAGTGTTGCACCGGCAGTGGTGTCACCGAGAGAAGCTCCAGTGATGGCCGATTGAGCGCTGTTTTGCGTAGTAATCGTCAGAGTTCCAGTGGTGGCGGTGAGAGCGCTGGCGACTGTGAACCCATCGCCGGTGAGCGTATTCGCCAGATTGGCCATGGTGTCGGTGGTGCCCGCCTGGCCGAGGGTAACGGTGATGTTCGCTCCTGCTGCATTCTTGAGGCTGAGAGTTCCGGAGAGAGTATCGGTTTCTGAATCCTCTCCTGCCCCCCCGACAGCCAAAACTCCCACAGCGCCCGGCGTGATGCCTTTCCCCACTCCTGCGCCCGGACCATTGATTACAATTCCGGTGTCGGTGCCGTGGCCCGCGCCTGCCGCGGTCACAGCCTGAGTTCCAGCCTGTGTGGCCGTGGCGAAGCTGGCGGTCAAACCCAGGCCAGCGCCGTCAATGGCGTTGATCATTCCCTGGGCCGTGTCCGCGTAGTTGGTGCCGGTGCCAACGCTGACTGTTGCTGTCTTCTGTACGGCGGCGCCGGCCGCCCCCGTCGCCATATAGTTGACGTCGAGCGTGGTGGTGGCGTTGGCAAAGCCATCGCCTGCGGTCGCAATCGTGCCGTTCTTTGACAGATCGATGAACGTGTTGTTAGCGCCGCTGGTGTAGGCCATGGTGCCGCCTGTGTCGCCCACGTTGGATGAAGAGAGCGAGCGGATGTTAAGGTCATCGACCGATGAACCGACCGCCGAAGAGTCGCCGGTATAGATGTTGGTGTTGGTATTGAAGACCGCGGCGTCGTTGTACGTGGTCGTCGTGCCGATGTTGCTGATTTCCGACAGAATCGACTGGTACTCCTGGTTGGCCGCCGTATCCTGCGAGGAGTTGAGGGTGCCGTTCGAGGCTTCGGTAGCCAGCGTCACGGCCCGGTTGAGCAGGCTTGTCACTTGCGAGAGAGCGCCATCGGCAACCTGCAGAAGACCCACGCCTTCGGCGGAATTGGTTTCCGATTGGGTTAGGGCCTGCTGGTTGGCCTGCAGGCCGTTCACTAGTGAAAGACCGGCTGCGTCGTCGGCGCCGGAGTTGATCTTCGAACCGGAAGATAACTGCTGCAGCGTGGTGTTCAGGCTGTTGTTGCTGTTGTTCAGGCTATTCTCCGCGTAGACGGCGGAGAGGTTATTCAAGACACCCAGGGACATGGGGTTCTCCTTTGGGATGCGTGGATTTGCGGCCCCTCCCCGGAAGCGCTCCCATATTTTTGCCTTACTCTGGGTTGCTGCTTACGATAGGGTTACCGCCGCATCTGGCCCCTTCTTCGGCCCGGCACTTATGGACTTTATTTCTCCCTAATTGTGTTTCACTCACAGACACTTACGTTATTTACACCTTAGTTTCTTAACCTTTACCGCGGCCCGCCGATAACTTCGACTAAGGAGGTTCGGCAATGATTGAACTAACCCGTCTCAACGGCACTCCCATCGTGCTCAACAGCGACCTGATCAAAACCGCCGAGGCATCTCCGGATACCATGCTCACGCTCATCAATGGAGAAAAGCTGATTGTGCGCGAAGACTGCGGCGAAGTAATGGAGCGCGTTCTAGCCTACCGCGCGCGACTGCTGGCCAATGTTGCACGCCGCATGCCCAACCTGGGCGACTTGCAGCGCGTTGTCTCCATCGCCAGCCTCGATGTTGCCGGCCAGCCCAACACGGCAGCCGCGCCGCCACGGCAACGTCCGCTTCAAGGACGTAATGGATGAAACCCTGAGCCCCATCGGCTCGCGTTCCGGCCGATGAGGTTGAAACCCGGCGTCTCCGCACCCGGAGGATGATTTGCATGAATAAGGCGAACCATGGATAAGTCGAGCATCGGCGGAGTCTTGCTGGCCGTCCTCGGCATCGTGGCCGGGTTGCTGATGGAGGGCGGCAACCTCGGTCAGATTCTGCAGCCGACCGCGGCCGTGATCGTCTTTGGCGGCACCATGGGCGCGGTCCTGCTGCAGTTTCCGCTCTCCACGGTCTTAGACGCATTCCGCGGACTCGCACATGTCTTTTCCGAGCCGCGGCAGCAGAACGGCGAAATGATCCGCCTGCTGGTCGCCTTTGCCAACAAGGCTCGCCGCAATGGCGTCGTCAGCCTCGACGCCGATCTGAATACCATCCAGGATCCGTTCCTCAAGCGGTCGCTCATGCTGGCCGTCGACGGCACAGAGCCCACCGAACTGCGCAAGCTCATGCGCGTCAGCCTCGACTGCACCATGGAAAGCGAGGAACGGCTCCCCATGGTCTTCGAGTCGGCCGGCGGCTTCTCGCCCACCATCGGCATCCTGGGCGCGGTGCTGGGACTCATCCAGGTCATGCAGCATCTTGACAATATTCAAGAGGTGGGCAAGGGCATCGCCGTAGCCTTCGTCGCCACCATCTACGGCGTGGGCATTGCCAATCTCTTCTTCCTGCCCTTCGCCGGCAAGATGCGTCTGCGCATGCGCGAGGAGCACATGCGCCGCGAGATGATGCTTGAAGGCGTCATCTCCATTCTCGAAGGCATGAACCCGCGCATGCTTGAGGTCAAGCTGGCCGGATTCATCGATGATACAAGCCAGGAAAAGAAGGAGCGCGCGGCATGAGCGGCTTGTTGCGGGAACGGCGCAAGGGCAATATCAGCCGTGACCGCTGGCTGGTCTCCTATGCCGACTTCATCACCCTGCTCTTCGGCTTCTTCGTAGTCCTCTATGCCTTCGCCAAGGCCGATCAGAAAAAGCAGTCTCAGGTGACCGCCTCCATCGATGCCGCATTCCGCTCCCTGGGCATCTTTCCCGACTCCGCGCGCAGCCCCAGCGCAACCAGCACAGCCAACGGCACCGATAAGCCGTTCATGCCCATGAACATTGTGATGGGAGAAGATGTGCTTGCGCCCGCCAAAGTCAGCGACGATCTCAACCATATCCGCCGCGAGTTGCAGCAGACGCTCTCCAACCAGGTGGCCCAGCACACCGTCTCCATCCAGATGGGCCGCGACGGCCTGGTCATCAGCCTGCGCGAGGCCGGCTTCTTCAGCTCCGGCTCGGCCACTCCCCGGCCCGATACGCTGCCCACGCTTCGCCAAATCGCCGCCTCGCTGGGCCGCACTCCCTACGACCTGCGCATCGAGGGCCACACAGACAACGTCCCCATCCACACCGCCGAATTCGATTCCAATTGGGAGCTCTCCTCGGCCCGCGCCACCCGCATCGCGCGCATCTTCCTTTACCTGAAAGCCATGCCTCCCGACCGTCTATCCGCAGCCGGCTATGCCGAGTTTCACCCCGTGGCCAGCAACGAAACTGAGGATGGCCGTGCTAAAAACCGCCGCGTCGATCTCATCGTGCTGCCACGCACCAAAATCAATCTCTCCGCCTCCGGAGCGGACCACCCCACCGGTGCCTGGCGCAAAATCACCGATGACGATCATTCATCAAATCAATTGCATTACTGATCCAACCTTTAGCGAATACACTTCCTCAAAGCTGTCATCCTGAGCGAAGCGCAGCGGAGTCGAATGGACCTGCGGTTGCTTTTTTTACTTTCCAAGTTGCAACTGAATCTGGCAGGCTCTCTGTTCCCTATTCCCTATTCCCTAGTCCCTGCCTTTCACTCCACCCCCAGCACCTTCACAATCACGCGCTTCCGCCTTTGCCCGTCGAACTCCGCATAAAAGACCCGCTGCCACGTCCCCAGGTCCAGCCGCCCATCGGTAACCGGCAGCGTGGTCTCGTGGTGCAGCAGCAGCGATTTCAGATGCGCATCCCCATTTTCCTCGCCGGTCCTGTGGTGCTTATAGTCAGGCCGCGCCGGCGCCAGCTCCTCCAGCCATTTACCGATGTCCTCAATCAACCCGCTCTCATGGTCGTTCACATACACCGCCGCCGTAATGTGCATCGGCGAAACAAAGCACAACCCATCCTTCACCCCGCTGCGCCGCACAATCTCTTCCACCTCATCCGTGATGTGCACCATCTCCCGACGCTTGCGAGTTTCAAATACCAGATACTCCGTATGACTTTTCACAATTGCCTCCATGTCAGATTATTCGCGCCGGGTGCCCCACCCTCGACGCGTCTTTGTTTTTGCGGCTAGGGTGGGATTCAAAGTTGAATTCCCAATCAACCTTTCAATCTCAACCTATATCCTAAAGTCAGCCGTGACCAAGACCAAAACCCCCACCTCCGAATCGCTCTCCCAGCGTGGCCTTGACCTGCTCGCCGTCGGCGCGCCCGCTGAAGCCGCGCAGTCCTTTCGCGCCGCCATCGCCGCCAATGCGGATAATATTGAAGCCCACCACGGTCTAATTCGCGCCCTGCGCGATGCCGGCCAGGTCAATCAGGCCATCGGCGCAGCCCTGGCGCTCACTGCCCTCACTCCATCTGATCCCCTGGCCCACACAGCTCTCTCCATCTGCCTGCAAGCCGCCGGCCACATCCCCCAAGCTGAAGCCGCCGCCGCCCGCGCCCGCGTACTCGAGTGGAAGATTCAACTCCAATCCCCGCCCACCGAGGATTCCCTCCAGTGAAAGCCCAACGCCCGCCCACCCCAGCCGAGCGGCTGCGCTCCATGCACGATCAGCTGGCAGAAGCCTACGGCCCTCAGCACTGGTGGCCGGCCAAGACCCCCTATGAAGTGATCCTTGGCGCCTATCTCACCCAGAACACTTCTTGGAAATCCGTCGAGCGTTCCCTGGCCAATCTGCGCCAGGCTGGAGCGCTGACCATCGACGGCCTGCGCTCTCTCAGCCTCAACCGTTTGCAGCAACTCATCCGCCCCTCCGGCTTTCACACCCGCAAGGCGCCCGCACTCAAAACATTTGTAGCCATGCTCGACGAAGAGTTTTTCGGATCGCTCGATGTGCTGGCAGCCAGCCTCACGCCCGCCCTCCGCCGTCGCCTGCTGGCTTTGCCCGGAGTTGGCCAGGAGACCGCCGACGCCATTCTGCTCTACGCGCTCCACCATCCCGTCCCCGTAGCCGACGAGTATCTCCGCCGCATAGTCCATCGCCACCGGCTTCTCGCGCCGGCTCCCGGCCTCAAAGGCTATGATGCAATGGCCAATCTCATCCGTCTCACATTCGCCTCCGATCCTCCAGCCAAACACACGCAGCTCTTCAACGAGTTTCACGCACTCACCGTAGCCGTGGGAAAAGCGCACTGCGGCAGAACCGCCCGCTGCACAAGCTGCCCGCTGGCCGCGGACCTTCAATTCGTTCGCGGCCGCGAGCCAAAACGGAAATCTACTGGTTAGAATGGTCGAAGGCTGTCCATCATGGCGAAGAAATCTCAACTGCGCAAATCCCAACTCAAGCACCCGCCAAAATCGCCGGCTGGCATAGCTGTTCCCGTTGCTCTCGCATTCGGCAAGCCGTGGCAGATTGCAGCCGTGTGCGTCATTCTTGCGGTGGTTACCCTCTTTACCTTTCGCGGAGTGCGGCACAACGATTTCCTTACCTACGACGATGGCGTTTATGTCGCTGCCAACTCTCACGTCCAGCAGGGTGTGAACCTGCGGAGCATCGCGTGGGCATTTACCACCTTCGATCAGTCAAACTGGCACCCGCTCACGTGGATTTCGCACATGGTGGACTGGGATCTTTATGGTAACAATCCCGCCGGCCATCATATAACCAATGCGTGTTTGCACGCCGCCAATGCAATTCTTCTCTTCCTTTTTCTTATTTATGTAACCGGTTACTTAGGCCGTTCCGCAATGGTTGCATTCCTGTTCGCGTTGCACCCGGCGCACGTTGAATCCGTTGCCTGGCTTGCGGAGCGCAAGGATGTCTTGTGCGCATTTTTCTCACTTCTTACCTTGCTTGCTTACGCCTGGTATCTTCGCCGGCCATCCTGGAAGCGCTACGCATGGATTGTCTGCGGATTTTCCTGCGCTCTTATGTCCAAGCCAATGGCCGTTACTCTTCCTTTCATCCTGCTGTTGCTCGATTACTGGCCGTTGCACAGAATCGCACCCGCCGCTGCAACGCGCGCGCAGTGGTTCTCGTCTCTTTGGAAATTATGCGTAGAAAAGTGGCCGTTTTTCATTATGTCGTTTTTATCCAGCGTTGTCACTTATTTAGCGCAACAGGCAGGCGGCTCGGTAATTCTATTGCAAGCCTTTCCAATGTGGGTAAGAATCTGCAACGCGGCCATCAGTTATGGCCGTTACCTACGGATCGCGTTCTGGCCCAATCCGCTGACTGCTTATTATTACCATGAGAGAATCCACATCGAGCTTACAGCAGCAGTGGTATCGGCCATTGCGCTTATCCTCATATCCGTCCTCTGCTGGAAGCTCCGTAAAACAAGACCTTATTGTCTCTTCGGCTGGCTATGGTTTCTGGGAACATTAGTTCCAGTGATCGGCATCGTGCAAGTCGGTTACCAGGCCATGGCCGAGCGATACACTTATCTTCCATTCATAGGTATTTTTATCGCTTTTGTATGGCTGGTAGGCGATGCAGTGGCTAACTCTCCAAAAATGAAGGTTGCCGCCCAATTGCTGGCAGTAGCAGTCATTGCCGCATGCGCCCTAAAGACCGATGCGCAGGTAAAGGTGTGGAAAGATACAGTGACGCTTTTCACCCACGCCGTTGAAGTTGATCCACGCGGAGAGCTTCCTAACTCAACCCTTGGCGTAGCCTACCTGAGGCAAGGAAAGCTTGCCTTGGCTCAGGATTACTTCGAACACGCATTGATCTATAACCCCTACGGTACGATGACTCTTTCTTACTCCGCTTATACCCTCATGCAAACTCATGATCGGCGCTATTTGCCGCTGGCGGAGCAACGCCTCAAACAGGCATTGATTGCAAATCCCAACGACTCCTTTTCTCTGGCCGGATTGGCGCTATGGTCTGCTTTAATGGGCATGCCTAAGGATGAGGAAGCGTATAGCAGAAGGGCGCTCGCCATAGAACCTGATTTTGTTGCGGCGCGGATCTATCTTGCCAACGCTCTCCAGTCACAAGGAAAACTTGATGAGGCAGCTCAAGAATGCCGCCGTGCAATCGCCATCGAGCCGAATAACGTTGATGCGCATAATGGTTTAGCTGCCATTTTGGGCAAGCAGGGATTGCCCCGTGAAGCGCTCAAGGAATTTCAACTTTCATTGGCCATCCAACCCGATCAGGCAATTATTCATTACAACGCCGGCAGTATCTTAATGTCATTGCATCAGTTCCCCGAAGCTATAGCGGAGTTAAACCAGGCGCTGCGCCTCGACCCTGCAAACGCTCACATGCACAATGACCTCGGCGTGGCCCTGTCTCAGCTGCAGGTTTATGACAAAGCCGCCGAACAGTTCAGCGACGCGGTACGGATCGACCCTACCTATGCCGACGCAAAACGAAATCTCAATCTCGCCCTAGTCAGAATGAAAACCATAAAGCCTGAACAAGCAAGAAAATAATCAATGCCTGACCCAGCTTCCAACCTGCTGAATACCCTAACTTTACAGGCCTGCACTGAGGATTCCGGGAGCCCCGCTTGACAAGGCGGCATGGCCGGATTTAAATTTGTTCGTTATTAGAACAAAATAGTGTTCGAGGCTGGGATTTGACTCAGCCCGGAGGATTCCAGGTGATACCAGGCGGAAAATCAGGCCCCTCTCTTGTGGCCGTCTCCGCCTTAAATGTTCCTGCAAAAATCAAGCCCTTCCCTACCAGCCTCAACTTCACTTCCGGGCCGTCCATTACCGACGCTCACCGGCCCTATATCATAATTGTGCCGGTCCAATCGACCGCGGTTCGCGCGCTAGCGAAAGGAGCAACATGGAATTCTGTTCAAGACGTAGTTTTCTCCGGGGTGCGGGTATGACTGCCGCGGCCTTTGCCGCCGGCTCATCCATCGCCATGGCCAAGGTACCGAAATCCCCATTCAAAATCGCCGTCATCAACGATGAGATCTCGCAGGACTTCGACCACGTCTGTTACGTCATCTCGCACGACTTCGGCCTGAGCTGGATCGAACTCCGCTCCATGTGGGACAAAAACACCATGGACGTGAGCGACGCACAGATCGCCGAAGCACAGAAGATTCTGGCTAAATACAACCTGCAGGTAACCGACATCGCCAGTCCCGTTTTCAAAACCGACTGGCCAGGCGCTCCGAGGTCGCCGTATAGCACCATAGGCGATATGCACGAAGCCGTCGAGGTCGCTTTCAAGCAGCAAGACCAACTTTTAGAGCACGCCATCGCCCTGGCCAAACAGTTCAAGACAAATAAGGTCCGCATCTTCGACTTCTGGCGACTGGATGATGTCAATCCTTATCGCGCGGCTATCGATGAAAAGCTCCGCTCCGCCGCTGAAATCGCCGGCAAAGAGGGCATCCTGCTGCTGCTTGAGAACGAGTCGGCCTGCAACACCGCCACCGGACGCGAAGCTGTGCGGACCTTGAGCGCCGTTCCGTCGCCGCATTTCGCGCTCAACTGGGATCCCTGTAATGCCGTGATGCGAGGCGAGCTCGATGCCTTCCCCACCGCTTATGAGCTTCTGCCGAAAGACCGCATTCACCATTGCCACGTAAAGAACGCAGAAAAGAATGCGGAGGGCAAGGTCGTATTGTCTCAGGTCAGTAAGGGATTCATCGACTGGACCGCCCAGTTCCGCGCGCTCAGGCAAGCAGGCTTTCACGACGCAGTCAGCCTTGAGACTCACTGGAAGGGCGGCGGAACGCCTGAACAGTGCACCCGCATCTGCTGGGCGGAAATGAAGCAGGCACTAAAGGATTCAAATACTCTTTAGCATTGCGGAAGTTTGTGCTACTAACTAAGCAACTAACTCTGTAACACAACTTATCTGGTTTAACTGGAGATTCCAATTGATTACTCGACGTGATTTTCTCGATACGCTGGCGGTAGGAGCGGCAGGCCTTGCTATTCAATCCACAGCCAGGAGCTATGGACAGATCTTGGGCTCCAACGATCGTCTCAACTTTGCCGTGATAGGCCTCCATTCGCGCGGCTATGCTCATCTGTATGGGCTGAAAGCGAATAAGGATACCGCCCGCATCTCCCATGTTTGCGATGTGGACAGCGTTACTCTGAAAACCTTCGCCGATAAAGCGGAGCGAGAGTTGGGCTATGCTCCCGCCGCCGAAAATGACTTCCGCCGCATCCTTGAGTTGAAGGATGTGGACGCTATCACCATTGCTGCGCCGGACCACTGGCACACTCCCATGGCCATCGCCGGCGTGCAGGCCGGCAAGCACGTCTACGTTGAAAAACCATGCAGCCACAACCCGGCCGAAGGCGCGCTGCTGGTCGAGGTTCAAAAAAAGTACGGCAAGCTCGTGCAAATGGGCAACCAGCGGCGCTCTGACCCCACTTATATTGAAGCTATCGACAAAATACACAACGGCCTGGTCGGCAGGCCTTACTTCGCCAAAGCCTGGTACAGCAACACAAGAAAGTCCATCGGCATTGGCAAGGAAGTGCCCGTGCCGCCGCAACTCGATTGGGATCTTTGGCAGGGGCCGGCGCCGCGCAGGCCCTATAAGGATAATATTCAGCCGTATAACTGGCACTGGTTCAAAAACTGGGGAACCGGCGAGGCACTGAACAACGGCACTCATGAAGTGGATGTATGCCGCTGGGCTCTCGGAGTCGACTTTCCGAACAGCGTCACGTCTTCCGGCGGACGATACCAATTCAAGGATGATTGGCAGTTTTACGACACTCTGGTCACCAGCTTTGCCTACGACGATAAGTTGATCTCCTGGGAGGGCAAATCCTGCCAGGGCATGAAGTATTACAATCGCGACCGCGGTGCGGTAATCATGGGAACTACAGGTTCGGCCATCCTGGAACCGGGCAGTTACGAAGCCTACGATCTCAAGGGAAATAAGACTAGTGAAGTAAAGAATGGCAGCGCACAGCCATCCTCCGACCTGGTCGGCAGCGACACTATGACCATAGCGCACTTTGCCAACTTCATCGCCGCAATCCGCCACGGCGAAAAGCTCCACTCTCCCATCGCCGCCGGCAACGTCGCCGTCACCATGCTGCAACTTTCCAATATCTCGTGGGAAGTGAACCGCGAGCTTCATATCGACACCACCGACGGAAAGATTCAGAACGATCCTGAAGCGATGAAGTTGTGGGGGCGTGAGTACCATAAAGGCTGGGCACCGCATCTCTAGGCGCCCGGCGCACACTGATCGTTGCGCAGGCATTGATATCAGGAGCACCCGAGGAAAAGATCGCTTATGAAACAAACTTACTCACGTCGCACTTTTATTCAATCGAGCGCGCTCATTGCGGCCTCATGCGCTACTTTAACAGCGGTTTCCTCCCTCGCTCAAACTGCGCCTGCTTCTGGCAAGCCATCGCCGATTCACCTCGGACTGGCCAGTTATACCTTCCGCAACTTCACCCGCGCCCAGTTGATCGGCTTCATGAAGCAACTCAACGTAACTGCGTTGAATGCCAAAGACGTCAAAGATCATCTCCCCATGGATCCCGCGGAAGAGGCAAAAGCGCTGGCAGACTATGCCGCGGCCGGCATCAAACTTCACGCTGCCGGAACAATCGGCTTCCTGAAAGACGACGATACCGATATGCGCAGCAAGTTCGAGTACTGCAAGCGAGCCGGGATCTCAGTGATTGTAGCTGGCGGCGCGGCTCCCGCAATCCTTCCCCGCCTTGAAAATTTTGTGAAGGAGTACGACATAAAAATCGCCATCCACAACCACGGACCTGAGGATAAGTTGTGGCCCTCGCCGCTGACTGTGCTGAAGGCAGTAGAGAATATGGACCCGCGCATGGGATGCTGCATGGATATTGGCCACGCGGCCCGCGCCGGCACGAACATAGTTGAAGCTATCCATACTGTCGGACCGCGGCTCTTCAATATGCACATGAAAGACCTGGCAAGTTTTGAAAGCCGGGAGAGTCAGGTCAACGTGGGAGATGGCATTATGCCGGTTCGCAAAATTTTTGGAGCTCTCATAGCTACAAATTACCGTGGCTTCGTCGATCTCGAATATGAGATTCATGAAGACGATCCAATGCCCGGCGTCATAAGCAGCTTCGCCTATATGCGGGGAGTTTTGGCGGGCATGGGATATCGCAGCCACGAATAAGACAAAAGAACAGGTTGCAGTTATGCTGATTCACGAAGACCGATTATTTCCCGCCGAAGCAGGCACGCGAAAGATAGCCCGTGCTCTTTATCAGCACGTTCGCGCTTTGCCTATCGTCAGCCCGCACGGGCATACGCAGGCATCCTGGTTTGCGAAGAACGAGCCCTTCCCTGACCCCGCTAAACTCTTTGTGCAGCCCGATCATTATATATTCCGTATGCTTTACAGCCAGGGCGTCTCCCTCGATGACCTCGAAATCGGCCAGCCTGAGTTGAAAGACGCGCGCAAGGTGTGGCGCATCTTTGCCAGCCACTACTATCTGTTTCGCGGAACGCCCACGCGCATATGGCTTGATTACGCTTTCCAGGAACTCTTTGGTTTGAATGAGCGGCTTTCGGAAAAGACCGCCGACCACTACTTCGACGCCATCTCTGAAAAGTTGCGCACGCCTCAGTTCCTGCCCCGCGCTCTCTACGAACGCTTCAATCTTGAAGTGCTGGCGACCACCGACTCTCCCATCGACTCGCTGGCCGATCACAAGACCATTCGCGACTCCGGCTGGAAGGCGAGAATTCTGCCCACTTTCCGCCCCGACCCGGTCGTCGATCCGGAGTTTGATGGTTTTGCCGCGAACATCAAACTGCTTGGGGAGCAGACCGGAGAAGAAACCGCTACGTGGAAAGGCTACCTGAGGGCACTGCGCAAGACGCGCGACCGTTTCCGCTCGCTAGGTTGCACCGCAACCGACCACGGTCACCCCACCGCGCTGACCGCCGATCTGTCCGCAACTGAAACCGCGGAGCTTTTCAGCCGCGTGCTCTCCGGCAATGCAGACCGCTCGCAGCAGGAGCTCTTCCGCGCACAGATGCTCACCGAGATGGCCGGGATGAGTCTTGAAGACGGTCTGGTGATGCAGATTCATCCAGGCAGCACGCGCAACCACAATCGCAAACTTTATGAACGCTACGGCCGCGATGTGGGCGCGGACATTCCCCACCCGGTCAATTACGTTGATGCCCTGCGCCCTCTTCTCGACCGTTATGGCAACGAGACAAAACTCACCATCATTCTTTTTACGCTCGACGAATCGACTTATAGCCGCGAGCTTGCCCCGCTGGCCGGGCACTATCCCTGCCTGCGCCTCGGCCCCGCGTGGTGGTTTCAGGACAGCCCCGAAGGAATGATGCGTTACCGCGAGCTGACCACGGAGAACGCAGGCTTCTACAACACTGTAGGTTTCAACGACGATACCCGCGCCTTCCTTTCCATTCCCGCGCGGCACGATGTAGCGCGCCGCATGGACTGCGCATTCCTGGCCCGGCTCGTCGCCGAACACCGGCTGGCGGAAGACGAAGCCTTCGAAGTAGCGCACGACCTGGCCTATGGGCTGGTAAAAAAAGCATACAAATTATAAGGAGTCATAGATGGCGGTAGGAGCGGAATTGGATACGCAGGAAAAAGACGAATCGTCTATCGGCGCACGGATCGGGCGCGTGCGCTGGACCATCTGCGCCATGCTCTTCGTCGCCACGTCTATCAATTACATGGACCGCTCGGTTCTTGCCATCCTCAAGCCCACTCTTATGAAACCGTTCAGTGAGCACGGCATCGGAATGACAGAAGTGGGTTACGGCCACATCACTGCCCTCTTTATGGTCGCCTATGCAATCGGCCTGCCGGCCGCGGGATGGTTCATTGACAAGGTCGGCACCCGCATCGGCTATATGGTCATCATGGCCGTCTGGAGCCTCTCCGCCATGGGCCACGCGCTGGCCAATTCGGTGCTCGAGTTCAGCATGATGCGCTTCACGCTGGGTCTAGGCGAATCAGGCAACTTTCCCGCCGCCATCAAGACCACTGCCGAGTGGTTCCCGCAGAGCGAACGTTCGCTGGCTACAGGCATCTTCAACTCCGGCACAAATCTCGGTGCGATACTGGCGCCCATCATCGTCCCCTGGGTCACCATCCACTACGGCTGGCACGCGGCCTTTCTGGTCACCGGCCTCTTCAGCGCTATGTGGATTGTGTTGTGGTTCAACAAATACCGCAAGCCCGCCGATCATCCAACTCTCACCGGCGCCGAGCTGAGGCACATCTATAAGGAAGCCGCCGAGCAGATGGGCCCCTCCGCGTCGTGGGCTAAATTGCTGAGCCTCCGCCAGACCTGGGCATTTACCGCCGGCAAGTTCCTCACCGATCCCATATGGTGGTTCTTCCTTTTCTATCTGCCCTCTTATTTCAGCGCTAAATTCCATCTGGATCTTTCCCATCTTGGACTGCCGCTCATCATCGTCTATAGCTCCTCCACCATAGGCAGCATCGGCGGAGGCTGGCTTCCCGCTCCCTTCCGCCGCTTCGGGCTCACAGCAACACACGCGCGGCTGGCGGCCATGCTCTTATGCGCATGCCTGGTGGTTCCCGTCTTCCTGGTCAACTATCTTAACTCCGAGTGGGTCGCCATTGGGCTGCTCAGCCTGGCGACGGCATCACACCAGGGCTGGTCGGCTAATCTCTTCACCACTTCGTCGGATATGTTTCCGCGCAGCGCCGTGGGCTCCGTTGTCGGAATCGGCGGCATGGCCGGAGCGGCCAGCGGCGCACTGTTTATGAATTGTACCGGCTACATTTTGCAATTCACCCACAGTTACGCCAGTCTCTTTGCCATTTCAGCTAGCGCTTACCTCGTCGCATTCCTAATCATCATCATGCTTGCACCCGGACTTAAAAGAGTGGAGTTAGCCGCATGAGTCTCTTCTGCGCAGTTGGAAGTGTCGATACCGATCTCTCTCCGCAACAATTGAACGACCTGCTGGCGGAAAGCGTGGCCAAGCTCGGCCCCCGTAACAAAGTGCTTGCCGTGCCTCCCGACCAAACCCGCGAACATTCCCGCGCCGGCGATCTCACGCGTTATGCGTGGCAATACTATGGCGACCGCCTCAAGGCGATTCTTCCCGCCCTCGGCACGCATACCGCCATGCGCCCCGACCAGATCACGCACATGTTCGGCGAGGTGCCGCAGGATCTCTTCCACGTTCATAACTGGCGCACCGATATCGAAACCCTGGGCGAGGTTCCCGCGGAATATATTCGCGAGCAATCGGAAGACAAGCTGAACTATGCCTGGCCCGCGCAGGTCAACAAGCTCATCTCGCAAGGCGGCTTTGATCTCATCCTTTCCATCGGCCAGGTCGTGCCTCATGAAGTCATCGGCATGGCCAACTACACCAAAAACATTCTGGTGGGCACGGGCGGCCGCGAAGGCATCAACCGCAGCCACTATCTGGGCGCCGTCTACGGAATGGAACGCATCATGGGCCGCGCATTAAATCCCGTGCGCAACGTGATTAACTCCGCCGCCGATCGTTTCCTCCGCCATCTGCCCATCGTCTATGTGCTCACCGTGGTCGGACGCGGAGCGAACAACGCGTTGGCCGTGCGCGGACTATACATTGGCGATGACGTCGAATGCTTCACCCTCGCTTCTGAACTGAGTCTCAAGGTCAATTTCGAGATGCTCGACGAGCCGATCAAAAAAGCCGTCGTCTATCTCGATCCGCGCGAGTTCCATTCCACTTGGCTCGGTAACAAAGCAATCTATCGCACCCGCATGGCTCTGGCCGACGGCGCTGACCTGATCATCCTCGCGCCGGGCGTAAAGGAATTTGGAGAAGACAAGACCATCGACGCCTTGATCCGCAAGTATGGCTACTTTGGCACTCCGGCAACACTCAAGGCGGTCGAAGCCAATGCCGACCTGGCCAACGATCTGAGCGCCGCCGCGCACCTTATTCACGGCTCCTCCGAAGGCCGCTTCAAAATTACCTGGTGTCCCGGTCATCTCACCAAAGAAGAAATTGAAGGCGTGGGCTTCGAATACGGCGATCTGGCAACCATGCTCAAGCGCTACGATCCCGCCAAGCTCACCCACGGACAAAACAAAGTCGATGGCGAGGAAATCTTTTTCATCGCCAACCCAGGATTAGGGCTGTGGGCGCACCGCAACCGGTTTTAAGTGCAGATCGATTGATCAGCTTCAACTGACGTAATTCGAAAAGGGGTACAAATTGGATAAAGCAGCAGCCATTGCAAGTGTACAGAAGCAGGAGAATGCAAATAATCTCTCCTTCGATCTGGCGGAACTGACGAAGATGTACGACTTCACCGGGAAGACCGTGGCCATCACCGGAGGCGCCGGAATTCTAGGCGGCGAAATTGCCCACGCTCTCGCCGGATGCGGCGCTAAGGTCGCCATCCTCGACGTGAATGCGGAAGCCGGCAACGCGCTGATTCAAGGTTTCGGAGCGCGCGGCAAGCAGCTTACGTTTTTCAAGTGCGATGTGTTGAATCGCGAGAGCATCGGCCAAACCGCTCATGAGGTCGTGAGCCATTTCGGCAAACTCGATTGCCTGATTAACGGCGCGGGCGGCAATAAGCCCCAGGCCACAACCAGCGCTGACTTGAAGTTCTTTGATCTACCCGCCGACGCCATCCGCTGGGTCTTCGACCTGAACGTGCTGGGAACGATTCTGCCCTCGCAGGCATTTGGCAAGGTGATGGTGGAGCAGGGCTACGGCGTGATTTTGAATATCTCGTCGATGAATAGCTTCCGCCCGCTCACCCGCATCCCCGCTTACTCGGCGGCAAAGGCAGCGGTCAGCAACTTCACCCAGTGGCTGGCTGTGCACATGGCTCAGGAATACACGCCGAAGATTCGCGTGAACGCCATCGCGCCCGGTTTTTTCCTCACCAATCAGAACCGCTTTCTGATGACCGACAAAGAGACCGGCGACTGGACCCCACGTGGCAAGACGATCATCGGGCATACGCCGATGGGCCGCCTGGGCGAATCCAAAGATCTGTTTGGTTGTGTACTTTGGCTGCTCTCGCCGGCTTCGGAGTTCGTAACCGGCGTAGTGATCCCGGTCGATGGCGGCTTTTCCGCATTCAGCGGCGTGTAGGCTTTGAGCAGAATCACCCTATGCATAGGTAAACTAACTTCATACTAAGACGAGGAATCGTAGAAATGAATAGAAATAAAAAGCCCGCGCTCATCGCAAGCGTAGCCTTGGCTGTGCTTGGAGTAATACAGTGTTATGCAGGACAGGAGGGCGCGCCGGTCAAAGTTACTCCCTCAACCATGCCGCGTGTAGCCACAATCGATGAGCGCTTTCAGTCCTACAATATTGAGATGGTCGAAGTTACAGGTGGAAGATTTTGGAAGCCCTATGACCAGCCGAAGGATGCGACTAAGTCAGCAACTAAGGAAGAGCCGTCAGATAAGTCTGCCGGCGAAGATCAATCCCGCTTTCAATACCGGCCTCCCATCGACCTGACCAATCCCCGTCTGCGCAAACTGGCGGCAGCTTTGGGGCCGGCATACGTACGCATCAGCGGCACCTGGGCTAATACCACTTACTTTCAAAACTCCGACGATCCGGCACCGTCCATCCCGCCCAATGGATTCAAAGGCGTGCTCACACGCAAGGAATGGAAGGGCGTGATCGACTTCTCGCAGGCGGTCGATGCGAAGATCGTTACTTCCTTCGCTATCAGCGCGGGAACCCGCGACGCATCCGGTGTGTGGACCCCGAATCTTGCGCAACAGTGGGTTTCATATACCAAATCCGTCGGCGGCAGCTTTGCAGCAGCGGAGTTCATGAATGAGCCAAACATCGCCATGGACGGCGGCGGCGGCGCGCCCAAAGATTACAACGCGGCAGACTTTGGCCGCGATATCGCCGTATTCCACGCCTTTCAAATACAGTTCCTGCCCGATATGCTGTTTCTCGGACCCGGCGGCTCTGGAGAAGCAACTCCCGCTACGGTAGCTGCCATACCCGCGCTCTCGACCGCTGACTTGATGAAGGCTACCGGTCCGATCTTCGACGTATTCTCCTACCACTTTTATGGAGCCGCTTCCAGCCGTTGCGCGGCTTACGGTGGGGATGCAAATACCACTTTCGATGCGGCGCTGTCGGAACGGTGGCTCGGAAAGACAGGAATTGTCGAGGAATTTTATAGCAATCTCCGCGACCGTTTTGAGCCGGGCAAGCCCCTTTGGCTCACTGAAACGGCGCAGGCTGCCTGTGGAGGCGATCGCTGGGCCTCGACCTATATTGATAGCTTCCGCTATCTCAACCAGCTGGGAACCCTGGCCAGGCGTGGCGTCCAGACAAGTATTCACAACACGCTTGCCGCCAGTGACTATGCCCTGATCGATACGAAGACTTATACTCCGCGCCCCAACTATTGGTCAGCGCTCCTCTGGCGTAACTTGATGGGAACCACCGTGCTTGATCCCGGCTCATCACCCGCTCCAACTTTGCATCTCTTTGCGCATTGCCTGCGCAATCACCCCGGCGGCGTCGCACTGCTGGCGCTCAATACCAGCAAGACTGACGCGCAATCCATTCAAGCTCCCACGGCGTCAGAGCGCTACAATCTCACGGCGCGTGAGCTGACAGACAGAGTAGTTTTCTTGAACGGAAGCGAACTCAAGCTGGGCGCCGATGATGCCCTTCCCTATCTGCATGGTAAAGCTACGCATGCGGGTAAACTGACTTTTGCACCCACAAGCATTACATTTCTTGCGTTTCCAAATGCCCAAAACGCAAGCTGCCAATAGTAACTCGCGAGGCATTGATTTGCAGTAATTAACTCGGAGAGATCAGGAGATAATATGCCAGAAGCATCAAGTGATATCGGTCTTATCGGCCTCGCAGTCATGGGGCAAAACCTTGTCCTCAACATGAACGACCACGGCTTCAAAGTAGCCGTATTCAACCGCACCGTTTCCAAAGTGGACGACTTTATCGCCAATGAAGCAAAAGGCACCAAGGTAGTCGGAGCCCACTCCATCGAAGAGCTGGCCAGCCTGCTCAAGCGGCCGCGCCGCATCATGCTGATGGTCAAAGCTGGCGACTCGGTCGATCAGACGATCGAGCAAGTGCTGCCGCACCTTGAAGCGGGAGATATCATCATCGACGGCGGTAACTCTCTCTTTACCGATTCTAACCGGCGAACAAAATATCTGGCCGATAAAGGCATTCTCTTCATCGGCACTGGCGTTTCAGGTGGCGAAGATGGCGCGCGCTTCGGCCCTTCCATCATGCCCGGCGGCAATCCTGCCGCATGGCCGCATGTAAAGGCTATCTTCCAGTCCATCGCCGCCAAGGTGGAAGATGGAACCCCCTGCTGCGACTGGGTAGGCGAAAACGGCGCCGGCCACTACGTAAAGATGGTGCATAACGGCATCGAGTACGGCGATATGCAGTTGATCTGCGAGGCCTACAGTCTGCTCGAACGCGGCCTTGGCCTAACAGCCGATGAGCTGCACGAAATTTTCGTCGACTGGAACAAGGGCGAACTGGACAGTTATCTCATCGAAATTTCCAGCCATATCTTCGCCAAGAAAGACGAAGACGGCAAGCCGCTGGTCGATAAGATTCTGGATACAGCCGGCCAGAAGGGCACGGGCAAGTGGACGGTCTTCAGTTCGCTCGACTTAGGCCAGCCGGTCACTCTCATCGGCGAGTCGGTCTTTGCGCGCTGTTTGTCGGCGCTCAAGGACGAGCGCGTTGAAGCCGCGAAGATTCTTGAAGGTCCTCGCACTAAGCCCGCCGTCGGCGACCGCGCCGCGTTCATTGAAGATGTGCGCCGTGCGCTCTATTGCTCCAAAATCATCTCCTATGCGCAGGGTTATATGCTGCTCAGGGCCGCCGCCAAAGAGAATGGTTGGAACCTGAATATGGGCGGCATCGCGCTGATGTGGCGCGGCGGATGCATCATTCGCAGCCGCTTCCTGGGCAAGATCAAAGAGGCCTTTGACAAAAACAAGGAAATCGACAATCTGCTGCTCGACAGTTTCTTCTCTTCAGCGCTCAATCAGTATCAGGCATCGTGGCGCAAGGCTTTGATTCACGCCGTAGAGCTCGGCGTGCCCACCCCGGCGTTCTCCACCGCCCTGGCGTTCTTTGACGGCTACCGCACAGCGCGCCTGCCCGCCAATCTGTTGCAGGCGCAGCGCGACTACTTCGGCGCGCACACCTACGAGCGCATCGATAAGCCGCGCGGCGAATTCTTCCACACCAATTGGACGGGCCGCGGTGGCCGTGTTTCGTCCTCAACTTACACTGTTTAGTTTTTGATCGTTTGCTGTATCAATAGCGAATGCCCCAGGTCTCGATTTCTCGCGCCTGGGGCAATTCGCAAATGGAAAGAGCCAAGATGCCCACGCCGCGTTTATCCTTCACCAACAAACTGAGCGCGTCAAACAAAATTCCGCGGCAGATCAATCGCAACCTCATCTTCAACCAGATTCGCACCCGTCAGCCGGTCTCGCGCGCCGATCTCGCGCGCGTCTCGGGGCTGCAGCGAAGCACCGTCTCGCTCATCGTCGAGGAGCTGCTCGCCGAAAAATGGATTGTTGAGGGATCGCTCGGCCGGCTTCCACGTGGCCGCAGGCCAACCTTCCTGAATCTGAACAGCCAGCGCGGCGTGCTTGCATTGGATATTCACCCCACGCAAACCACCCTCGCCGTAACGGACCTGGGCGGAATTATTCTTGCGCAAAGACTGATCGCGCTCCCGGCAAATCCACAACATGTAATCGGAGCCATCGTGAAGGCAATCGAAAAAATGATTGCCGATCACAGTGACCGGTCGTTCGACGGCATCGGCATGAGCCTGCCCGGCCGTCTTGACCTTCAAGTGAATAAGTCTAACCTGGACAAGCCCATCTTCGCGCCCAATATCAACTGGCCCATCAGTCGCATCAAGTCTCGCGTGGAAGAAGCTGCCGGCTTGCCTGTCGTTGCCGATAACGTCGCCAACGCCTGCGCATTGTCTGAAATTTGGTTCGGTGACAGCGACGGCATGCACGACCTGGTCGTTGTAAGCGTCTCGGAGGGACTGGGCACAGGCATTTTTGCCAACGGCAGAATCCTCCGCGGAGAAGGCGGCTCTGCCGGCGAATTCGGGCATGTGCAAGTGGACCCGAATGGATTACCGTGTGCATGTGGAAACAGGGGGTGCTGGGAAACCGTAGCCTCTAATCGCGCCGGGATGCGCTACTACGCTGAGCTAGCGGGCAAGCCGGCAATGTCGTTTGAGTCCATTCTCAAGTTAGCGGAAGTTGGAGACGCGGCTGCCAGACAGTCTATCGATAAAATGTGCGCAGCGCTCGGCCGCGGAATGCAGATGATCGCATCAGCTCTCGCGCCCAGCGAAATCGTCGTCGTGGGCGACATAACTACGATGTGGCAATACGCAGCGCCACGCATTGAAGCGGAGATGCGCAGGAACCCATCGATACGAGTTCCCAGCCTTCGTCCCGCCCAGGAAGGCAACAGAGCACGGCTGCGCAGCGCTGTCGCTCTGGTGATGAATGAAAACCTGTTGTGAGCAAGGCGGTGTGAGAGGCTGCGACCATCAAGCCGGATGCGAACCGTTGCCATGATTCGCTCTTTGCACGGCAAGACGGCTGACGGCATCGCCCTGCTTCACCATTTCCTGGACCGATAATCCCTTTTCCGCAAGCGCACCCGTCGGGCATGCCTGAACGCACTTACCGCAGCCTGTGCAGTTCCGCGCCTGCCCCCAATCATCCATCATGTCGCTGACGATGCGCGCATAAATTCCGCGCGATGCAACCTCCCACACATTCGCTCCCTCCAGCTCCGCGCACACCCTCACGCAGCGCGTGCAAAGAATGCAGCGATTGTGATCCAGCACAAAGCGGCTGTGCGTCATATCCACAGGTAGGCGGGGATTGTTATAGGAGTAGCGCACATGCGTGATTCCCAGAGATCGCGCCATCGATTGCAGCTCGCAATGGCCGTTCGATACGCACGCCGAGCAGATATGGTTGCGCTCCACCAGCAGCAACTCAACCGCCATTTGCCGGTAGAGCGTCAGTTTCGCTGAGGCGGTCTTGATCGACATTCCCTCCTGCATCGGCGTGGTGCAGGCCGGCAGCAGACGGTCAGTGCCGGCAAGCTCCACCATGCACACCCGGCAGGCGCCCACAGCGCTCAGCCCTTTCAAATAGCAGAGCGTCGGAATCTGCTTCCCGTTGGCGTGCGCCGCCTCCAGAATCGTCTGTCCTTCCTGGGCGGTCACCAGTTCCCCATCGATACGGACTGAAATCGTTTTGTTAGTCAACGCGACGTTCCTTTCTTTCTCCATGGGTCTCAGGTTGCGCTGGCGGTGATTCTCAAATCGCAGCGCAGGCAGCGGCGGCATTCCTCCAGCGCCTCTTCCGGACTGAGGCTCGGAATCACCTCCTGCTCCGAGCGGACGCGAACCTTCGCATCCACGGCGTGGGCCTCGTGACGGCGGCTGAGGCTCGGCTCGCCAGGCGTCTGCCTGCTGTACTCGAAATCGGGAAATAGCCGTTCCCAGCGGCTCTCGCCCATCAATCGCTCGTCGATCTTCCGCGCCGCCTGTTTGCCTCCGCCCATCGCATTAGAGACGTTCGATGCGCCGGTAATCACGTCTCCGCCCGCATAGAAATTCGGACGGCTGGTCTCCAGCGAGAATCGATCCACAACGATCGTTCCCTCTTCTTTCAGTTCCAGCCCCGAGGCGCGGCAGAAATCCTGATCGAAGGTTTCGCCCACCGCGAGAATCACGCTGTCGCACTCGAACCGCTGCACCTCGTCGGTTGCGATCGGTCTCTTGCGTCCGGATTTGTCATATTCTCCCAGCCGCGTCTTCACAATCTCGATGGCCTTTACGTTCCCTTCCGCGTCGCCAACAATGCGGTGAGGAGCGGCCAGAAAGACGAACCGCACGCCCTCGTCCTCGGCCGCCTGAATCTCCTCGTCGATAGCCGGCATATCCTTGCGCTCGCGCCGGTAGAGGATAGTGACCTGTGCGCCCATCCGCAGCATGGTTCGCGCCGAATCGATCGCCGCGTTGCCGCCGCCGATCACCGTCACGCGCGCGCCCATCTCCACCTTTTCCCTCTTGGCCACCGACTCCAGGAATGGCAGCGCCGGATGCACTCCCTTCAACTCCGTTCCCGGCAGATAGAGCCACGATTCCTTCCACGTTCCGATCGAAAGAAAAACCGCATCGAAGCGCGTCGCCAGTTCGTTCAACGGCAGATCGAATCCCACTCTGACGCCGAACTCCATCTTCACGCCCACTCCCTCAATCAGATCCAGCTCCCGCCGCAGCATCGATTTCGGCAGCCGGTACTCAGGAATGGCGTAGCGCAGCATCCCGCCCGCCTCGTCCCGCTCTTCAAAAATTGTTACGTCGTGGCCAAGCATGGCCAGATAGAATGCCGCTGTCAGACCGGTCGGTCCGGAGCCGGCCACGGCTACCTTGTGGCCCGTCGGTGGCAGCCTGCGCGCCACAATCCGCTGCAGCATCGGCTCGAAGTGTTCTGAATCGTAAATCTGATCCGCAATCGAGCGATGCACCTCGCGCATGTTCACCACTTCATCAAAGGATTGGCGGCGGCATCTGTTATCACAAGGGTGCTGGCACACACGGCCCGTCGATGCAGGCAGCGGATTGTCCAGAATCACCGACTCGAACGCATCTTCCAGCCGCCCCTCCTGGTAAAGCTCCAGGAAGCGCGGAATGTTCATCCGTAGCGGGCAACTGTTTTCGCACGGTGAAAGCGCCAGCTCCTGGCAAACGCCTGCGCGGCAGCGATGAGCCACAATGTGATCTTCATATTCCTCGCGGAAGTGGCGGATAGTGGTCAGCACCGGATTCGGCGCCGACTGTCCCAGCCCGCACAGTGAGCATTCGCGGATCATCCGTCCTAGCTCGTCAAGAAGGGCCAAGTGGTCCCGGTTCCCGCTGCCTTCGGTAATCGAATTCAAAATGCGCAGCGCCTTGTTCAGCCCCACTCTGCAAGGCACGCACTTTCCGCAAGACTCCGAGTGAGTAAACTCGACAAAGTACCGCGCCACATCCACCATGCAGTTGTCTTCGTCCATCACCACCATGCCGCCGGAGCCCATGATGGAACCGATCTGCGTCAGGCTCTCGTAATCCACCGGCGTATCCAGCATCTCCACCGGAATGCAACCGCCCGATGGCCCGCCGGTCTGCACAGCTTTCACTCGGCGGCCTGTCCCCGTGCCTTCGCCAATGTCATAGATAAAACTCTTCAGTGGAGTGCCCAGCGGCATCTCCACCAGGCCCGTGTTCCTCACCTTGCCCACCAGTGAAAACACCTTCGTTCCTGGGCTCTTCGCGCTGCCCGTCTCCGCAAACCATGCAGGACCGCGCGTGACGATGGGAGCAATGTTGCACCAGGTCTCCACATTATTGATGTTGGTCGGCTTGCCCCACAACCCTCTCTGTGCGGGAAACGGCGGCCGTGGATGCGGCCGTCCTGCAAAGCCTTCGAGCGATGCAATCAGCGCTGTCTCCTCGCCGCAAACGAATGCGCCCGCGCCCTGCACCAGATCGATATTGAAGTTGAATCCGCGGCCCAGAATATCGGTGCCCAGCAATCCGTATATACGCGCCTGCTCGATAGCCTTGTTCAGCCGCCGCACCGCCAGCGGATACTCCGCGCGCACATACACAATCCCTTCAGTAGCGCCCATCACGTAAGCGCCGATAATCATTCCCTCCAGCAGCGAATGTGGATCGCCCTCAATCTCGTTGCGATTCATATACGCGCCGGGGTCGCCCTCATCGGCGTTGCAGATAATGTACTTCTGATCCGCCTTGGCCTTGGCCAAAAAATCCCACTTGTTCCCGGTCAAAAATCCCGCGCCGCCGCGTCCGCGCAGCCTTGAGGCCTTGATCTGCTCGATCACCCCATCCGGCCGACCGTCGATCAGCACTTTATAAAGCGCCTGGTAGCCGCCAACCGCAATATATTCCTCAATGTCTCCAGGATTGATCAGTCCGCAATTGCGCAGCACAATCCTCTTTTGTCCCTTGAAAAAGGGAATCGCGTTCCACGACGGAAGTTCCGGATAGCCCTGCCCATATTTCAGATGCGCGGTAATGTGATCCCATTCCTCCACCTTGCAATAGATAAGATCGGCCGGCAGTGCCCCGGTCGAAAGGCTCTCCAGAATCCGCCCCGCATCGTTAGCCTGCACATGGTGCAACACCACCAGTGGATTGCCGGACAGACGCACACTCACCAGCGGCTCCTGAAAGCAGGAACCGAGGCAGCCCACGCCGGTCAGCAGCACATCCAGACCATTGCGCTGGATCAACTCGTTCAGTGCGTGATAAACCTCTTCGGCCCCGTTGCCGCGGCCGCAGGTTCCCATCCCCACCGTCAGCCGCGGAACGGAAGGCATCAGCTTGGCCAGCCCAGACTCACGCACCGCGTTGAACGCGCCTATATCCAGAATTCGCTGCATCATTTCCTCCCCGGCATCAGCGCCTTCACTTCCCGCTGCAGCGTGCGCTCGTTCACATGGCTCAGAATGTGGTGGTTCACCTCCACCACCGGAGCCAGCGCGCACTGCCCAAAGCAGGCCACGGTGCGAATCGTGAATCTCCGGTCGGGCGTGGTCAGCGCCAGCTTATCGGCTTCGGTGGCATCGCCCGGATCATGTTCGCTCAGCCCCAGATCGAGGCAAAGCTTCTCCAGCAAATCGCGCGAGCCTCGCGTGTGGCAGGCCGTCCCGCGGCAGACGCAGATCACGTTGTCGCCCTGCGGATCGAGATTGAAGAGCGCATAAAAAGTCGCGGCGCTATAAATTCTGGCCGCGGGTACACCGGTTTCCTCCGCGATATAGCGCAGCGACTCCATCGATAAATATTTATGCGCGTTGGCCGATTGCACCGCTTCCAGAATTCCCAGCAGCGCTCCGGGACGATTCTCGTGCTCGGCTATCGCCTGGTCGATCAGCAGTCTCTCATTCGAACTCAGGACCTCATGGACGGCACTCTGCATGATTCCCCCCTTGCATGCCCAAACGGGTCGCAGTCCAGCCCGGTCCTCACTGCAACGAGAGAACCACAGCAACCGAACCGCTGACTTCTGGACCTGATCCCTGGGAGAGGAAATAGAAAGGAAAAAAGCATTCGCATGTGGCGCTTCGCAACCCGGTGAACAGGAACGCGGCTCTTTCGAGAGCTGCATTCTCCGCACCGAGTTCTCCCCAAAGAGTGTCCGTGGGAACAGTGAACTCCTGAGGAAACATTCCGATGTGCCTCAGATCACAGCTCTATGTGATAATCGTGCATATCTACAACAGAATGTTCAAACTAGCAACATATTGAAGCCAAGAGTACACAGCCCAAGCCAAGATTGCGGATTCATCACTACCTATACTTTTTGTGAATGTGTTGCAATAGCCATCTATATATCAGTCGTTCGCCAGCGTCGCCGCGGAGGAACGAAACTGCCCCCAGTGATGCCGCCGCTAACCTGCCAACTTGCTAACCACGCGTAAGCGGGGGCCAACTCGCCGCATTTGTCCCAACAAGATGTTTCCGCAGGATCTCCTCAGCTAAAAATCCTGGGTGGCTCTTCAGTTGACCGTCCCAATCACTCCGCCTTCGCAGTCCGCAATGCAAACCAATAATATCGACGCCAGCAAAACATGCAGCGAACCGGACGCAGCGCAAACATGCTCAGCAAGCCGTCAATCGGACGCAACTCAGCTGCCTTGAACTTGACTGAATTGCAGCTTGGGCACTGACGCCGCAACCAAAGCACTTGCGGTAACCAATTCGATCTCTGACGGCTTGCTGCGCGCATCCTGATCACACTTCACTATCCGCGAACGTTAAACAGCGCGTACTTCTTCAGGGCTCGAGTTCGTGTCTAGCCATGCGAGCAATGCGCGAATACTCCCCGTCGCCAGCGCAACGCAGGTATCTGCCCCTCCGTAGTACAGGTAAATGGTATCCCCGTCCGCGCCGATCGTCTGTCCGCAGGGAAACACCACGCCGTTCACATCCCCGCCGCGTTCATAGGGAGCTTCGGGCCCGAATATCCAGGAGTCTCCGCGCTGCAGGCAGACTTCAGGTTTCTCCAGGTCAAACAGCGCCAGGCCCAGCCGGTAGATGCTTCCCGAGGCCGTCTGCCGCACTCCGTGGTAGATCATCAGCCAGCCTTTTTCCGTCTCGATCGGCGGCGAGCACAAACCAATCTTGTTCGCATCCCACCATCCGCCGCGCCGCGCCGCCAATATAATTTTGTGGCTTCCCCAATGCCGCAGATCGGGCGAGTAGGAGATCCACATATGCGCGCCCAGCGTCGTCATAGGACGATGAATCAGAGCCCAGTTCCCCCCGATCCTGCGCGGCAGCAAGGCCGCGTCCTTGTCCTCTGGAGGCATGATCACGCCATATCGCTGAAAACTCTTGAAGTCACTCGTCGTTGCCAGCGATACTCCCGGACCGCCTCGCGCAAACGAGGTATACGCAATAGCATATTGCTTCAGCTCCGGCACGCAGGTGATGCGCGGATCCTCAATGCCCCAGATCTCCTCTGGGTAATTGACAGGATCCGCCGCCAGCGTGGGTTTTTCATCGATGCGCCATCCATCAAGCCCGTTCTTCGAGCGTGCCGCGCAAAGATGCGATAGCCCGCGCCGGTCTTCCACCCGGCACAAAAGCAGAGTATCTCCGTCGGGCAGTTTCGCCGCCCCCGCATTGAAAACACTGTTCACCGGATAGGGCCAGTCGTCCTGGGTAAGAATCGGGTTTCCTGCATAGCGGGTGAAGAGTGGAAGCCCTGATTGCGATTCCACATGCAGTTGATCCACGGCAACGGAATCAGTCGATTCCACAGGCTTGGCCCCGTTGGGGTGTGCGGGTGGCGAAGCAACCTGCTTCGGGTCGATAGGATTTATCGATGCAATAGGGGGAACAGTAGTTGTCAAGAGAAGTTGCTCATTTCCAGATTCTGTTCATGTGCGTTGGTTGCTTTGGCCTCATGCATTTCAAGCAGGGCCATCAGGAACGAAAGCGTTGATTCCGCTCCCTGGTTTTCGTTCACGCGATCGGGATGAAGCCCGTCTCTACATCCGCCTGTGGTCGCATCGTAAAGCGGCGCCTGCAGATCGTTCTTGCCCAGAAACCACCGGAATGTCCGCCGCGCTTCCTCAAGCCACCGGCTCTCTTCCGTCAGCCTGTATACCTCAAGGCAAGCCGAAATCGTTGAGCAAGCCTCCACCGGCTGTTGATCGAAGCGCGCCTTCTCACCACCCTTGGTAAAAAATCCGCTGGAGCCGATGGGCACAAAGATTTCCTCGTCGTCCCGGTGCTGCGCTGCCACCAGCCATTTCAGCGACTGCATCCCCGCATCGATCATGCGGCTGTTATCGCTGCGCCATCCCGCCAGGATAAGCGCCTGCGACAACCGCGCGTTCGAGTAGGAAAGGCTCTTTTCAAACCACTCCCAATTTTCGCTGCGGCTCCGTTCATAGATATCGAGCAGCCGGTTGGCAAGCGCATTGCGAGCGCCCTGGATTGCCCTGTCGCCAGGAAACCAGTCAAGGTAGGCTTGCATTCCAAGAATGCTGAACGCCCACGCACGCGGGCTGGTGAAGGTAAGCGTCGCCGGCACCGCTGCCTCAAAGAGCCTGCCCGCCGCTCCTCTCAACCCCGCATTTCGCGAATGGCCGAGCACCCTCCCCAGCGACCAAAGAGCCCGCCCATGACTATCATCCGATCCAACGTCTTCCAGCCATTTGCGATCGTATCCAAGAAAATTCCTGAACCTCCCAGTGTCGGGGTGGAAAGCAAGCCATAGAAAAGCCAGGTAGCGATGGGAGAGATTCGGATACTCCGGTTTGCCCGCGTGTGCCGGATACTCATCCAGCAGAGTGGACACAATCAGCGCGCGCGCATTGTCGTCGGTCGTATACCCTTCGCGTGTATTGGGTAATGAATAAATCGCATGCTGTAGCATGCCCGTGTCGTCCGTCATCCGCAGCATGTGCGCGGTGTTCAGCACTGGCATATTGTCGGTGGCATTCTGCGCCGTCTCATCCTTCAGGGCCGCCTTCGGCTGCATCGCCCTTTCGCAGCGCGCGCGCTGAAAACTCTCCATATACGCCCGGGCCGTCTTGGGCCACGTTGTTGCCCGCGAATAAAGATAGGCCCGCTTACGCATCGCGTGCCGCTCGCCATCATTCTCCAGCAACTTCACCACCGCCTCGGCAATCGCACCCGGATTCTGGAACGGAACAAGCACGCCTCTCTTATCCGCCAGCAACTCTTTCGCGTGCCAGTAGGGTGTGGAGATAATAGCTTTTCCAGCGCCTAAAGCAATGGCCAGCGTTCCTGAAACGACCTGCGCCTCCTGCTGATAGGGCGTGATGTAAATATCCGCCGCGCCCACGTGTTCCACCAGCTCCTCGGCGCTCACAAAGCGGTTGTTCAAAATCAGGTGATCCTGAACGCCAAGCTCCTTCGCCAGCGCCAGCAGTTGTTCGCGGTACCGCTCGCCCTCGCGCTTCCTGATGTGCGGATGCGTCACGCCGGAGACGATATACATCACGTTCGGATGCCGCTCCAGAATTGCGGGCAGCGCCCGAATCACGTTCTCAATTCCCTTGTTCGGAGACAGCAATCCGAACGTGAGCAGCACTGACTTGCCCTCGGTCCCAAACTTGTCCTTGAAGTAGTTGGGATCCATGAAGGGAAGATCGGGCACGCCGTGCGGAATCACATCGATCTTTCCCCCAGGTACCGCATACACTTCGCGCAGAAAGCGCGCCGCCTGCTCGCTCATCACCACCAGGCGATCGGAAAGCTGCGCAATCTCTTCGAGCACCGCCCTCTGATTCACGTCCGGATCGCGCAATACCGTATGCAGCGTCGTCACCAAAGGCATCTTCAATTTGCGCAGCAGCGCAAGAATATGACGGCCCGCAATCCCGCCGTAGATGCCGTACTCGTGCTGCAGGCAAACTAGATCGTTGCCATTGAAGTTAAGGAAATCTGCGGCCCGCTCGTAGGACGCGATATCCTCCTGCGCAAGCTCCAGGCGCACCTGTTCCGGATACTCATAGCTCGATTCCGGATCGTTGACGGGAATGGCAAACAGCCGTTCGCTGCCATATTCACTTCCCAGCGCGGTACACAGGTCGGTGGTAAACGTGGCGATGCCGCATTGGCGCGGCAGGTAGTTCCCCACAAACGCGATGCGCGTGGGCAATGGCAGGCTCCAGTGTTTCGATGCGACCGGCGTAGCCGTATCGGAAGGAACTCCCTCAGACAGCTCTTCGAAATGAATTAATTCGGCAAATGACATATTTTCCCGCCTTTCGCTCGTATCGATGCAACGCATCGCGTCCTGTTGCGATTCCTGATGCGAATCTTGTTGCGATTCCTGGCGGGCACACAGCGCAAATTTCTCTGGCTGTCCAATAAACTACGAAGCAAGGTCCCATGGGGGCGGGAAGTTTTGCTATTACTTGCTTGAACGGCACTTGCTAAAACGAAGCCTGAAGATCTCAAGGAGAGGAAGAAACAGTAGAACTGCTTCTTCAACCATACGCCCTAGAGAGCCTGCACGCCGCCCGCGCCATAATTAGGATGATTCGCCAGGTGATTCGAATTGCTAAGAAGGATGCGCTATTCCGCCCGTTTCAAGAAGACTGCCCCCATCAGCCCAACCTCTCAACCTAACAATATGGATAAATGGCCATTATTCCTGTACAGAATTGACCATGTGGAAAGATAGAATTGGCCGCAAGTAGGAAAGATTGCATCGGCCACATGCTTTGTATCAGGGCACGACTTCAGTCGTGCCGCATATGGCTTAATTTGAATTGGGGTTTTAACCCCTGAGGGTTTACACAGATAGTAAAAACAATGTTTTGAAAGGGCACGAATTCAAAGACTACGGAAAAAACTGATTCGGAGGGAGGCGTGGTTCCGGAAGTAGGTGGGCTTTCTGGAGGGAGACGGGGGTTTCAACCCCCGCATAAAGCTAACAGAACCATTGGGGCTTTAGCCCCGGTGGACCACTTTTCGGGCTTTTACTTTATCTACACTTCTCCGCAACCTGTTCAGCAGCGTCGAGCTCTTCAAGGAACCTGACCCCCACCTGACGCTTAAACTCCTCGCGGAACAAACCCTTGCGGGTGAGGTAATTCTCCATATTCGCCAGCGGGTCACCCTCCTGCCAGCGCTGGCATTCGATAAGCGTAGGCCCATCGCCCATGCGCGCGTGAGCAATAGCCTCGCAGGCAACTCGATAAACAGCAATTGCATCATTGCCTTCCACAGCAATGGCAGGGAAACCATAAGTCTTTGCTTTCTGCCTGGTTCGCCCGCCATTGCTCTTCGGATCGCCGCTCGCCGGCCCATTCGTACCCTGCGAGACGAAGAGAATCGGCAGTTTGTTCGCGCCCGCAACCTTCAAAGCCGCCTCCCAGAAATTGTCATTCGTCGATGCGCCGTTGCAGAATACTACTCCTATCCCACTGTTTTTATTTGCCTTGTACGCCATCGCATCGTCAATAGTCAGTTTTAACTGTTCGCTGACGCTCCCATCAGGCGCACTTGCGCTAAACGCCTTCGCCAACAGCTTCTCAACCGCTAAGCCTTTGATAAAAAGATGGAGGATGTCACTGGGAACGGCTCTGACGTTGTCTTCCGGCAGCAGGTCGATGACCACGCCCGCAATCGCTGCCTCTTGCCCCGCGACGGTGTTTCCGTTCAGATGATTCAACTTAAACAAGATGCGCGTACGCTCCTCAAGCATGCGGCACTTGAGCATAGTGATGTAGATAGCCAGCAGTTTCTCGTCTGAGATGAGCGAAAAACCGTTCTGAGTGGCAGGGGCAGTCCTTTGCTTTTTGCTGTTGTTCATCATCGGAGGAGAAATCTCATGGATTGTTATGATTGTAAATGGGTCTCCGGCACACACGCCGGGGCCGAACGGTGCGATTTCATTTGCCGGCACAGGCCCAGAGGTCGCCCAGTTAAAGCATCCAACTATTTCAGAGCGGGTCCAGCCCGGTCCAAAGGGGGAACAAAAGTGGTACCGCTCATCCTACATGCACCAACGACAAACGCAGAAAGTGACTATAATCACATTTGAGAAGGAAAGATCGACTCTTTTTGAGTTCTTCGGAAGGGAATTCCGCCAAATGGCGACAGGCGACCTCGCCCTGAGTCAAGAACAGGGCGCAATCAGCACGAAAACACGTGTAATCAACGACTTCAGCATCAACGTGGCAACGGTGAACGGCTCCGGCTCGCAATCGGCCAATAGCGTGCTCCTCAAAAGCATCTTCGGCATGGGCGTCCCGGTCAGCGGAAAGAATCTCTTCCCCTCGAACATCGCCGGACTTCCCACCTGGTACACCATCCGGGCCAGCAAAGACGGCTACGTGGCGCGCAAGCGCGACGCCGAAGTCCTGGTCGCGCTCAATCCCGATACGGCCCGCGAGGATACGCTGGCGCTGCCGGCCGGCGGCATGGCCATCCATGAGGAGAACCTCAACCTCAAGCAGTACCGCGACGACGTGGTCTTCTACCCCGTGCCGTTGGACAAAATTACGGCGTCCATCTGCCCTGAGGCCAAACTGCGCAAGCTGGTAAAGAACATGGTCTACGTGGGCGTGGTTGCTCAACTGCTCTCCATTGACCTGGACGTAGTAGAGAACGGGCTGCGCAAGCAGTTTGCCAAAAAGCAGAAAGTATTTGAGCTGAACCTCAGCGCGGTCAAAGCCGGCTGCGACTATGCTGTCAAGAACCTGACCAAGCAGGATCCGTACTTTATCGAGCGGATGGACCAGACGGCGGGCAAGATCATCATCGACGGCAACGCGGCTGCCGGCATGGGCGCCGTCTTTGCCGGAGTGACCGTGGTGGCGTGGTATCCCATTACCCCCTCCACCTCGCTGGTGGAAGCCGCCACCGACCTGCTCAAGAAGTTTCGCGTCACGCCCGAAGGCAAGGCGACCTTTGCCGTGGTGCAGGCTGAAGACGAGCTGGCGGCCATCGGCATGGTGCTGGGCGCGGGCTGGGCCGGAGCGAGGTCCATGACCTCCACCTCGGGACCGGGCATCTCGCTGATGGCGGAGTTTTCCGGCCTCGGCTACTACGCCGAAATTCCCGGCGTCATCTTTGACGTGCAGCGCACTGGCCCCTCCACGGGCATGCCGACGCGCACCGCGCAAGCAGACCTGCTCAGCGTGGCCTTTCTCTCCCACGGCGATACCAAACATATTGTTCTCCTGCCCGGCAACGTGAAGGAGTGCTTCGAAATGGGCTACGCGGCCTTCGACCTGGCCGAGCGCCTGCAAACCCCGATCTTCGTGCTCAGCGATCTTGACCTGGGCATGAACAACTGGATGTCCGAGCCCTTCGACTATCCCACCACCCCGCAGGACCGCGGCAAGGTGTTGACTGCCGACGATCTCCAGCGCCTGGGCAGCTTCGCCCGCTATCGCGACGTGGACGGCGACGCCATCGGCTGGCGCACGCTGCCCGGAACACCGCACCCAAAGGCGGCCTATTTCACGCGCGGCTCGGGCCACAACGATGCCGCCGGCTACACGGAAAAGCCCGACGAGTATGTTGAAGTAATGGACCGCCTCACGCGCAAGTTCGAGAGCGCCCGCAAGCTGGTTCCCGCTCCAATCACGGTGAAAAACGGCGCCTCGAAGATCGGACTTCTGGCATTCGGCAGTTCCGACTTTGCACTGCGCGAAAGCCTCGATCAGATCAAAAAGGAATATTCGCTTGACGTGGACTACATGCGCATCCGCGCCTATCCCTTCGCGCATGAGATTCACGACTTCGTCGCCTCACATGAACGCATCTACGTAGTCGACCAGAACCGCGACGCGCAATTGGCCAGCCTGCTCAAGCTCGACCTGCCCGCCGACCAGGCGGTAAAGCTGCGCAGCATCCTCCACTACAACGGACTGCCGCTTGACGCTCGCACCATCACTGAAGAGTTTGCCGCCAAGGAGAGCCTATAATGGCCCGGCTTTGAAAGGGCGAGCCTATACGGCTTTGAAAGGGCGAGCCTATAATGGCCCGGCTTTGAAAGGGCGAGCCTATAATGGTCCGGCTTTGAAAGGGCGAGCCTATAATGGC